>Ga0209417_1001606_pt1 | contig 40469 bp, 33 predicted proteins | sample RifGroF2_FD_184002 | JGI IMG/M metagenome (GOLD analysis project Ga0209417, IMG submission 184002) | Groundwater microbial communities from Rifle, Colorado, USA - Groundwater F2 (SPAdes) (version 2) | ecosystem: Environmental > Aquatic > Deep subsurface > Groundwater | place: Rifle, Colorado... | reverse complement strand
GTTCGGCGAACATCGCTTTGCTTTACTATGCCGATGGCGTAAAATCCTATATTCTCGCCCCTGACGGCCTTAAAGTCGGCGAAACCCTTATGAGTGGAGATAAAGTAGAAATAAAAGCCGGAAACGCTCTGAAAATAAAGAATATTCCGCTTGGCATAACAGTGCATAATATTGAAATGACCCCGGGACGCGGCGGGCAGCTTGTAAGATCTGCCGGGCAGACGGCTGTCATTCGTTCAAAGGAAGGACAGTACGCTCAGGTGAAGCTTCCGAGCGGTGAGATCAGGATGATAAATGTTGAATGCTCTGCCACAATAGGGCAGGTGGGTAATATCGAACACATGAATATCAATCTGGGCAAAGCCGGAAGAAAACGCTATCTCGGCAAGAAGCCTCACGTCAGAGGCGTAGCAATGAACCCTGTTGACCATCCGATGGGTGGTGGAGAAGGCAGGACAAGCGGCGGCGGTCATCCGGTTTCTCCGTGGGGACAGCTGGCCAAAGGCAAGAAAACACGTAAACGTAACAGTTCTTCTGATAAATTTATCGTTGAGAGGAGGAAGAAATAAATGGCAAGGTCTATAAAAAAAGGTCCATTCGTTGATGATCATCTTTTACAGAAGGTTGAAAAACTGGGTAAAAGCGGTGGAAAAAAGCCGATTAACACCTGGTCCCGCCGTTCGGTTATCATTCCCGATTTTGTGGGGCATACTTTCAACGTTCATAACGGAAAGACATTCCTGACTGTGTTTGTTACAGAAAACATGGTTGGTCACAAACTCGGAGAGTTCGCTCATACCCGTACATTCAGGACCCACGGCGTAATAAGCGGTAAATAACTCCAAATATTTGATCCTGTATTGAGGCCCTCCCTTCAACGGAGGGCTTTTTTTTTGTCTTGTTTCCGGGCTGACGCCTAATTAGAGATAAAAGTTCAATTTTCATTTGCCATTTTGTATAAGAATGATAGAATAATTGTACGTAAAATCATCACGGCTTTATATGAAAATGCCGGGGGGGGAAGCTGGCAGTGTGGAACATACTTGAATTTCTAATCTCCATTTTTGTAATTTTCTTAATTTGCTTTTTGATACCTTTGGCCAGAAAAGGTTCACTGAAAAGCATTCTTTTTCTGCTTGTATTTATAGCTCTTCTCCCTTCGATTCTGATAATAACCTATATCGGGCATGAACTTAAGAATTATGAGACGGAGAGAACCAATCAGAATGTGCTGGGGCTTGTAAATATAATATCGGCGAATCACAAACAGGTTGTATCAGGTCTGAGACTGCTTATGGAAACCTTGGCGCTGCTGCCCGATTTCCAAGAGGAAATACCGGGGAAATGTGCCGCTATACTTGCGAGAATATACGAACAGGACAAAATATACGGTTCTGTTTTTGTGTCAAACCCCGATGGTGATCTTTTTGCCGTTGCGCCGGCAGTCAAGCACAAAATAGAAATAAGGGAACGCAAGTATTACGTTGAGGCGATAAAGACAAAGAAGTTTTCAGTGGGAGAATCTGTTGTTTCAAAATCCTCGGGACTCTCGGTAATTCATTTTGCTTATCCTTTTCTTGGCGCTGACGAAAAAATAAAGATGATTATCGGAGTTTCTCTTGCCGCTAAACATTTTGACAAACTTTTCAAAGGCGTACAGCTCCCGCAGGGTACATCGCTTAATGTGTTTGACGGCAAAGGGGCTCTTATGTACGGGTCTCTCTTTTCCGATAAGGCGTTTTCAGGTGAAGACCATGCGGAAATATTCAGGGTTATGTCTTCCACTAAAAGCGACACTGGGGTTTTTGAACTGAAGGGAATGGATGGGATCGAGCGTCTTTATGGATATTCAAAGATCCGTCTGGACAGGGATTCCGCCCCCTATATTTATTTCAATGTCGGCATACCTTATGAGAGTGTCCAGGCCAATATCAGCCGGATGACGTCTTATGTTTTTCTTCTTTTGGTGATAGCGTTTGTGCTGGCGCTGCTTCTGGCATGGGGAATGGGAAACACGTTGATACTTTCAAAAATATCGGAAATGATTTCGGCATCGCAAAAAATAACGCAGGGGGATTTTTCGGCAAGAATAAACTTTGCTCATGAGAGGGGCGATTTTGCCAGGCTGGCCAAGGCTTTTGATGAAATGGCAGGTTCCCTTGAGTCCAGAAACGCGGAACAGAATGAGACCGAACTGAAGCTTAGAGAGAGTAATTTCAGGAATCGCCAGCTCTTTGAGAGTAACAATTCGATAATGATGCTGCTGGAACCGAAGGATGGCTCGATAGTCGAAGTAAATCCGGCGGCAGTTGAATTTTACGGTTTCAGCGAGGAAGAATTTTATCGCATGAAAATATATGACCTTTCTGTTCTGCCGGGAGAGAAAAACGCGATGCGGGACCTCTTTTTCCTGGATAAGTCATTCTTCGCGGAGTTCAGTCACACCCTCAAATCCGGGGAAATCAGAAACGTTGAACTAAGGGCCAGTTATGTGAATGTCGGCACACAGAAAATATTGCATTCCATAATTCACGATATAACGGAAAGAAAGAAAGTTGAAGCGGAACTGAAGAAGAATCTGGAGTTCCTGCAAATAATGATTGATGTCATACCAAACCCGATTTTCTGTAAGAATAAACAGGGAAAATATAATCTCTGCAATTCAGCGTTTGAAAAGTTTTTCGGTAAAAAGCGTGATGATATTATCGGGCATACTGTTTATGACGTGGTCCAGTGGGACTACGCTGAGAAGTATCATCAGATGGACATAGACTTGATGAGGCAGAAAGAACAGGCACACGAGAGCGGTGGCGAGGCCCTGCTTTCAGCGGGAATAAATGACAGGAAAGAAAAACAGCTCACTTATGAAGCAAGACTGAAAAATGCCGAGGGCGTTGAAAAATGTATTTTCTTCAGAAAAGTGCCTTATATCGATAATCAGGACAACGCCGGAATGATAGGAATAATGTTTGATATCACAGACATAAAGAGCAAAGAGGAAGACCTTAACCTGATAACCGCTGCCCTCGAAGCCGCGGCCAGCGCTGTGGTTATAACGGATATTCAGGCACACATAATATGGGCGAATTACGCTTTTGCGGATTTAAGCGGTTACTCTCTTGATGAGGTAATAGGGAAAAAACTGGGTTTCTTCAAGTCGGGCCTTTACAACAGTTTCTTTTACAAAGCCCTCTGGGATACCATTCTTTCCGGCAAGGTATGGCACGGAGAAATAATAAACAAGAAGAAAGACGGGGCGTATTATTATGAGGACCTGACCATTACCCCGGTGCGCCATGAATCCGGCAAGATAACTCATTTCATCGCAATCAAGCAGGATATTTCAAGCAGGAAGAAGATGGAAGAGGAACTGATGCTGGTGCATACCGCATTGGAAGGTGCCATGGAAGCGATAATAACCACGGATATGTATGGGAAGGCTACCTACCTGAATAAAGCGTTTTCCGAACTTTTCGGGTACAAGCTTGCTGACCTTAAAGACATAAACGCGCTGGTGCTGCTTTTCCAGAACACGCTGCCTGACCGCAGCCATTCAAAGCTTGCTCAGGTAGGAGACTGGCTGGTGCTTGAAGGTGAGGGGACTATCAAATCAAAGGATGGCAAGGACATAGCGATTTATTTGAGGCAGACGCCTATCATAATAGAGGAAAGAAATATAATATCAGGGATACTTTCAATCATCACTGATATTACGGATAAAAAGGCGGAAAGAGAAAGGCAGGCGCTTATAGAGCTTCAGTTGAGGCAGGCCCAGAAGCTGGAGGCCATAGGCCAGCTTGCCGCGGGAATCGCGCATGAACTCAATACGCCTATCCAGTTCGTAGGCGATAATGTCAATTTTCTTCATGATTCATTTAAGGATATCATATCCCTTCTGGGAAAATATCATGAACTTACCCGTAACATAGGGGAAAACGCTGAGGCATGTAAGGAAATGGCCGCGGAAATAACTTCAAAATTCGAGGAAATCGATTTTGATTATCTGTCAAAGGAAATACCTTTAGCTATAGAACAGTCTTTGGAAGGAATAAAAAGAATATCTGATATTGTAGTGGCAATGAAAGATTTCTCGCATCCGGGTTCGGGCGAGAAGAAGCTGGTAGATGTTAATAAAGCTATTACAAATACCGTTACCGTTGCCAGAAATGAATGGAAATATGTAGCTGATATCAAACTCGAACTTGCCCCTGACATGCACCCTGTCCCATGTTATGAGGGTGAATTTAAACAGGTGGTACTGAATATTCTGGTAAATGCCTCTCATGCCATAGGCGATGCCCTCAAAAAAGAGAATTCCACACAAAAGGGGACTATTACAGTAAAAACAGCAAATGACGGGGAATGGGCCTCTATCTCAATATCTGATACGGGGACCGGCATTCCGGAGGGCGCCAAAGGCAAAGTGTTCGACCCGTTCTTTACGACAAAGGAGACAAGCAAAGGCACCGGACAGGGCTTGGCCATTTCTTACGACGTTATAGTAAATAAGCACAAAGGAAAATTATATTTTGAAACGGAAATCAATAAAGGAACTACTTTTTTTATACGGCTTCCGATGAAAATATAATACATTCCGAGGATAAAATATGAAAAAAATACTTTTTGTAGATGATGAAAGAAACGTTCTTGACGGATTGAGGCGTCTGTTTCATAATATGGGCGGCGAATGGGAAATGTACTTTGCCATAAGTGCCGGGGAAGCGCTTGAAATGTTCAAAACAAATACTTTTGACGCCGTAGTGTCCGATATGCGTATGCCGGAAATGGACGGGGCCGAATTTCTTGCCGAAGTCATGAGAGTGTCTCCTTTCACTGCCCGTTTTGTCCTGTCCGGGCAGTCGGAAAAGGAAGCCATACTCAGGTCTGTCGGCCCGGCCCATCAGTTTTTTTCCAAACCCTGCAATGTGCAATTCATAAAGGAAACCATCCGGAATTCGCTCGCGTTAAGAGATGTTTTGCACAATGAGGAGATAAAAAGCATAATATCACAGGTAAAGTCACTCCCTTCGATACCGCAGGTTTATGTCAGCATAGTCGAAGAACTTCAGAAGCCTGACCCGTCAATGCACAACGTCTCTGAACTCATTCAGGCAGACCTCGGCCTGGGCACTAAAATACTGCAAATGGTCAACTCGTCTTTTTTCGGACTTCCCAACCACATATCCAGCATTCAGCAGGCTGTAAGTTTTCTGGGAATGGACATAATCAAGGCAATGGTTTTTTCCGTAAAGGTTTTTTCCCAGTTCCAGAGCAGCATCATATCGCCTGCGCTTCTTGACGACCTGATGAAACATTCCCTGATTGTAGGGCGATATACCAAAAATATCATAGAGGCGGAGCAGGGAAACAAATACGACATTGAAAACGCGTTCATATCCGGATGTTTTCACGATGTGGGTAAGCTTGTTTTCTGTGCGTATATGCCTAAAAGGTACAGACAGATGCCAGAATATATCGCGGAGCATAAATGCAGCAATGAGGACGCCGAAAAAGCCCTTATTGGCGCAACACATGGGGAGGTTGGCGCGTATATGCTGGGTTTATGGGGCCTGAAGGATGTAGTTGTCGAAGCTATACTCTTCCATCACTCTCCGTCAAAATGTCATAACCCCAAGCCGCAATTACTTCCGGCTGTCCATTTCGCAAATTGCCTTTATTATAAGATGCACGATAATAGTAATGAGTTGTCTGTTCCTCTTGATAGAGAATATTTTGAAAAATCCGGTATTTCGGCTAAACTTGACACATGGCAGGAAATATGCCTGAAAACAGAAAGAAAGAGCCATGAGTGAACAGCCTAAAATAAAAATACTGATTGTTGACGATGATGCGAACATACTTACTTCATTTGAGCGTCTTTTTCATAAGCATTTCCAGATATGTACCTCCACTGATCCGCTGAAAGCCCTTGAGATTTTTGAAAAGGAAGGGCCTTTTGCCGTAGTTCTTTCCGATATGCATATGCCGGGTATCGATGGAATAGCGTTTCTTTCCAAAGTCAGAGAGCGAAATTCCGATTCGGTACGAATGATGCTGACGGGAGACGCTGATATTCAGGTAGCCGTGAACGCTGTAAATGAAGGGCATATTTTCCGTTTCCTTCTGAAACCCTGCGAACCCACAGTCATGGCCAACGCCCTGCTTGTAGGAATGCAGCAGTATAAGCTGATAACGGCTGAACACGAGCTGTTGGAGCAGACATTGAAGGGAAGCATTCAGGTGCTCGTGGAAATACTTTCCATGACTAACCCCGTCGCTTTCGGACGTGCCAAGCGTATATGCAATTATGCCGTACAGATTGCCGCTAAAATGGGCCTTCAGGACATCTGGCAGTATGAAATAGCCGCGCTCCTCTCCCAGATAGGCTGCATAACCATACCGACTGATACCGTTGAAAAATTCTTTTCATCCATAGAGCTTACCGAAACTGAAAAATCAATGTTTACAGCGCACCCGTCCGTCGCTCACGGCCTGCTCAAAAACATACCCAGAATGCAGCAGATAGCTGAAATGATAAAGCTCCAGAACCATGTTCTGCCGAAAGAAAAATATCAGAAAAGCCTTAAAGAAATTGAAATCCCTGTTATCGGCGGCCTGATACTTAAATCATGTATTGAATTTGAACTTTTTCTGTCTAAAAACATTTCTTCCGCGGAAGCCGTCAGAAAAATCGCTGAAACCTCGGCGTCATTGATACCTGAATTGCAGGATGCTTTCAGGGCCGTGCAGGTACCGGAATATGAAAGCAATGATTTCAGGTATGTCAAAATATCCGAACTTGTGGATGGAATGATACTGGCCGATGCCATCTATTCAAAGACTGGTTCGCTTGTAGTTTCCGGAGGCAGTATAATAAATCACACTATAAGACAGCGCCTGATAAACTTTTCCAAACAGGATATTATTGAAAACACAGCAAAAATAGCCGTACCTAAGAAATGAACAGTATTGGCGCCATGCATTATCTCCTTGATGTAGGTATTCTTCCCGAAGAAAATATCAGTGTCGATGAATACCCGTATTCCCTGCCTGTCTGCCGTCATTTACTGCATAATACCATTGAGTTTCATCCTCAAGTCACTTTTTTCATAGGGGAAAACGGTGCTGGAAAATCCACTTTTCTCGAGGCGCTTGCCACAGCCACCGGCTTCAATCCGGAAGGAGGCAGCATTAATTTTAATTTTTCTACACGCTCTTCACATTCCAGTCTGTATGAGAACCTTGTATTGAATAAAGGCGTGAGGCGTCCGAAAGACGGTTTTTTTCTCCGTGCCGAAAGTTTTTTTAATGTCGCCACAGAAATTGAACGTATGGATGCCATTCCGGCAGGTGCTCCGCCCGTAATCAATTCTTATGGCGGGAATTCGCTTCATGAACAGTCCCACGGCGAATCGTTCATGACTTTGCTGACTGAGCGCTTTCGCGGGAACGGGCTTTATATTCTTGATGAACCGGAGGCGGCCTTGTCGCCGAACCGTCAAATGGCCCTGTTGGCCGGAATGCATTCGCTGGTACGAAACAATTCACAGTTTATTATAGCGACGCACTCCCCGATAATAATGGCATATCCCCATGCCGTGATTTATCATTTATCCGATGATGGCGTCAGTGCGGTAAAATATACGGACACCGAACACTATATCGTGTCGCGGAATTTTCTGAACAAACACGAGGCAATGATAAAAGAACTGCTTCAGGAATAATAAGATTAGTCAGCTACTGCAAGTAGACCGGTGATTTACTTTTCGTCCAGTATTCTTCGTATTTCAGTGACGAGTTCTTTTATTCTGTGAGGCTTCTGGAGAAATCCCTTGGCGCCGTTCTTGAGCAGGTCATTTACTTCTTCTTCCGAAATAAAACCGCTGGAAAGCAGTATTTTAGCTTTGGGGTCTATGGACTTGATCTGGAAAAAGGTTTTATGTCCGCCGAGTTTCGGCATTATCATATCCAGAAGTACCAGATCAATCTGGTTCGGATTGCTTTTGTAAATATCAACGGCGTCAATGCCATTTTCAGCGAGAAGCACTGAGTATCCGAGATTCTGAAGGGCTTCTATTAGAAAATCCCATATAGTCTCCTGGTCATCGACTATCAGTATCGTCTCATTGCCGCCAGGGAGACTGCTTTTCTTTTCAGTCATATATTCTGTCCGTTTATAAGTAATTCTATCCTATATTATATGCTGTTTCAGCGGAATAACAATATCAAAAACCCATTTTTTTTAAGGATGCCCGCATGCCGTGGGGCCGTAATATATCTCATGCTTCGTTTCAAAGGACCCTTATTTTATTCTTCTTCCGGCAATATTGCTCTCAGTTCCGCCTTGTATTTATCAAAATCCCGCGCGTCTTCAAGCTGTTTGAGTATAGTGCTGATGATTTTAGCGGCATTTTTCTTTTTGTCCACCAGAACGAAGCCCTTCAGACGGTCAAGTGTCTGTGCGTAAACTGTATTGCACAATTCTTCCGTGTTTTTATTTTTCAATGGATATTGTTTCAGTGCGTAGCCTATCATGCCCCTCAATATGCCTATTTCCGCTTTGAGGTCGGCATCGGGAATATTCTCAATGTTTTTTCTTGCTATATTGAAAAGACAGTCCGGCGATATTTCGTCCCATTTCGCTATCTTAAGATTTCCGTAATTGTCCTTATAGTGTATCTCACCGTTGTCAATCATTATGAGCTTTCCCTCATCGCCAATGGATATTCCTGAAGGTTTTGAGCTGCTTTCGTTGAACAGCGAGTAGATTTTTTCCATATGTTCAATCAACTGGAATTTATCCCAAAACCACGTTTTATATTTAGGACTTTTTCTCGCGGCTTCACGTTCCACCATGGCGGCGGCATCCTTGAAGTAATAAAATCCGATCATGGAATAAAGTCTCAGGTTAATATCTTTTTTCCATGCCGCTTCATAATCTCCGCTGAGTTTTTTCAAGCTTGCGTTCAGTTCATTGATTTTTGCGGTAAGGGCCTTGTTTTCGGCGAGTATTTTACTGGTGTCCGCGCTTTCCTTTTTGTTTTTCTCCGTTAACACGGCGGCAGAAACCGCGGTTGACGCTTTTTTATTTGCAGAGCTGTCCAGTTCTTTTTTTAAGGAACTTATCTGCTTTTCCAGGCGTTTGCGCGCCAGTTCCGAGTTTTTCGTTTCTTCCAGAAGTTTGCGGTTTTCAGCTTCAGCCAGGTAAAGCCTCACAAGGGCATGAAGGTGCATTATTTCGGGCGAAGTTGACTTTTCAAACTGTTTCATGAGCTGCATGCCGACATTTTCAAGGGCATCCTTTGAAAGATCCGGCCTTTCGCTCTGGACTTTGAAGGCTTCGACATTCTTACGGTATTTGGAAATGGTCGCGCTGCTTTTTTTCAGATAAATAAGAAAAAGCAGGAGTATCAGAATAAAAACAGGTACGGCTATAATAAGAGACTTATATATTCTGTGGGTTTTCTCCTTGAGTTCGCTCGAGTATTTCTGTGTTACGGCTTTCTTTTCTTTTGCCGCCGCGCTCTGTATGGTGTAATCGAGGCGGTTTATTGAGATTGTATGCACATCCGGGACCATATCCTTGTCCGGCGCGGTTTTCTGGCGTATCGTCCAGATTGTTTTGAGTAGATCTTCCATGCTGGAGTAGCGTTCTTCAGGAAGTTTTGCCATCATTTTCCTGACCATATTGGAAACGTTCGCTGGAATTTGCCTGTTCAATTTGCCCAGGGGAGGGGGTTCCTGTTCGAAATGCTGTGCCGCCACTGTACGCAGGGTTTCGCCGTCAAAAGGCAGTTCCCCTGAAAGCATCTGGTATAAAGTTATCCCGAGGCTGTATATATCGCTGCGGGTATCAAGTTTTTCTCCCGCGAACTGTTCAGGGCTCATATAGGAGGGGCTGCCTGATATCTCCATATTTTCGCGCCAGTCTTTCTGGTGCATCGCCAGGCCCAGGTCTGTGAGTTTGACTACGCCGTCCTCAGTGAGCATTATGTTGTCCGGTTTCACGTCTCTGTGTATTATCTTGGCCTCGTCCCAGGCGTAGTACAATGCCTCCGCGACCTGCTGCACAATGTGAAGCGCTTCATCAACAAGTACTTTCCCGTCGCGTTTTATTTTGGCTTTTACGGTTTCGCCCTTGATATAGGTCATGGCCATATAGCATGTGCCGTTTTCCTCGCCCACTGCCAACGCCTGTACCAGATTGGGATGGCTAAGCTTTGCCGCCGCGCGCGCTTCATTCAGAAAATCCGATATCCCCTTGGAATTCGTGTATTCAGGATACAATATTTTCAAAGCGACAATTCTTTCAAGGGAGAGCTGTTCAGCCCGGTAAACCGCGCCGATGGAGCCTTCTCCGATTTTTTCCTCCAGCAGAAAATCTCCTATAACGCAGCTGTTTTCAAAGCGGTTGATGGGCACCATGATAGTTTTGCCGCAACTCGGGCAGGCTATCTTGTAGCCCCTGAAGGAATCATCCTGTTCATTTATGAATGAGCAAAAAGTACATTTAAAACGCATTTTTCAGTCCTGATAAGAATCCCTGTTCGACTCAATAAAAAATTTACCTCACATAAAAAATCCGAACGCTGCAAAATACAGCTTTTTTTGCTTTTAACAAGTTTTTCAGCCGTATAAAAGCAAAATACAATGGAATATTAAAACTCAACTAACAATACAGACGGGTGGAGCTTTTTCGTATTCAATCAATTCAACGCCGTTGGGGGAGTTAGATGCGGGGAGGCGTCTCCGCTCGCTGAAGCCGCAGGCGAGGTACATGCGTTGCGCTGGAACAAAGAAAGGATGATTGCAGGTTGAAACTCTTGCGGCCCCGGCTGGAAGTTTCTGAAAACGGCGGAGAACTTCCCTTATCTGTTCTTTGCCCAGGCCGCGGCCGCGGAATTCAGGCAGAACGCAATTATGTCCGATAATGGCGTATTCCGGCTTTCTCCTTGGGTCCCAGGAGCCGAAGCCCGCGAGTTTTCCACCTATTCGGGTGAGGAAAACACATGCGCCCACAGTGTCGGGATACGCGAATACTTCCCGATCATATTCCTCGAATTTATCCTCTTCATTTTCCCAACGGGAATCGCTTCTGAGCAATTCCGCGTAACTAGCCCGTAAGAGAGCGGCGATAACACCGGGCTGGGAATCAGAGATTGTCGCAAAATTCACGTTCATTTTCCTGCCTCCTGTTATGCGTTGCAGGCAATCAGCGCGGAATAAGCGCCGTCATGCGATGCGGAGGGATGAAGGAGTTTCTCTTCAATAAGTTTGAATTTCTCATTTTTCGCAAGGAACGCGGCGATTTGTTCATTATTTTCTTCAGGTTCCATGCTGCATGTGCTGTACACCAGAAAGCCGCCCTTTTTCAGCAGTTTTGAAGCCGCTTCAAGCATTTTTCCCTGCAAGGACAGCAGGTCAGAGAGTTTCTTTTCTGAAAAAGCCCAGAGTGCGTCAGGCCGGCGTCTGAATACGGCTGTATTGCTGCACGGCAGGTCCAGAAGTATGAAATCAAAGGTATTCTCCTGAAATGGAACATTGAGAGCGTCCGCCACAAGAACTGAAGCATCGCATTTATGTTTTCTGAAATTCTGAATGGTAAGTTTCTGCCTTCTGAGAGAGCGGTCGGATGCTGTCAGGTTTCCCTGTGCGATTTTTCCCGCGAACATGAGGCTTTTGCCTCCGGGGGCGGCGCAGAGGTCGAGCATTTTATGGGTACTTTCCAGTCTGGGAGACGCGAGGGCATGGACAAGCGACGTGGCAGGGTCCTGTATATAGATCTTTCCTTCCTCAAGCCATTTTCCGGCAAAGAGCCCTTGAGAGTTGGAGCACTCATAAAACGGAAAACCGCTTCCCCATTCCGAGCAGTCGAGGAGCTTCGCGCCTATTTTTTCCAACTCTGCTTTATCCAATTCCGTAACAGCCCTGAATGTCAGAGGCGCCTCCGCTTTCAGCAGTCCGGCAAAAAACTCAGTCTTTTCCCGTCCGAAATTCTTTTCCCATCTCTTGAGAATGGGGCGCGGGATATTTAATGCTGTTTCAGGGGGGATTTTTTCTTTGAGCTTTGCCTGTTCCTGTCTCAGAATGTTTCTCATAACGCCGTTGACAAAACCCGAAGGCCCCCTGCCGAATCTGCGTGATGTGTAATCCACGGCTACATTGACCGCCGACTCCGGGGCTATTCCGCTCTGAAAAAACGTCTGCGTGAGAACGACTGACAATATCCTGCGGAATTTAGGCTTTACTTCTTTCGCGAATTCGGTGATTGTCCAGTCTATTACCGCTTTGTTTCTGAAGTAAGAAAAAAGTATGCTTGACACTGTTCCCCTTATCGCCTCTTCTTCCGTGATGCGGGAGTCCAGGAATTCGTCAATGTTCAGTCCCTCCAGTTCCCAGGCGTCCAGCCCGTCAATCGCTTTTTTAAGTATCTTTTCCGAAATATTTCCTCTGTTCTCCATAAAGTGTTTCTTTCTGTTCCAGTCTCAAGCTGAGAACCATTGTAATCAGGACGTTTTCCTGCCTGTAAAATAAATAAAACAAAAACCCATGCACGTATTTAATTTAATATATGGCCTGTTATATTTAGTTTAAACCGGGATTGCGATATAAACTTGAATTAAAAATGTGAGAAAACTATGCCGAAATCCAAAAAAATAATTTTTGCGGGCGCGGGGAAAATGGCCTCCGCCATAGCCTCCGGCTTGATTAGTAAAGGCTTTTCCGCTAAAAACATATCAGCTTTTGATAAATCAGAAAGCGCCGCTCATAAATTCAAATCACATACAGGCGTTCAAGCCCTTGTTGCTTCGGGGATAACGGAAAAACTGAAAAAAGCCATAGCCGCCAGCGATATTGTTATTCTCTCTGTAAAGCCCCAGAGCATACACGAAATGACCGAACTTGGAGAGTTCTTTAAGAACAAATTCATCATTTCAATTGTTACAGGGATACCGCTTAAAACACTTTCGGAAATTACGAAATCCAGCAGAGCAGTGAGGGTAATGCCCAATACCCCCGCGCTTATAGGGGAGGGCATATCAGCGTATGCTCATCTTGCCGGTATTTCATCACAGGACATCAAAACAGTTGAGCACATACTCAGTTCTTTCGGCGAGTGCTGCCTTGTGGAGGAAAAACTTATGGATGCCGTTACCGGATTGAGCGGCAGCGGCCCTGCTTATGTTTTTGATTTCATTCAAGGCCTGACAGATGGCGGGGTACATGCCGGACTTTCGCGCGATATCGCTTTCAGGCTTGCCGTTAAAACAGTTGAAGGCGCCGCTAAAATGCTCCTCAAAACCGGAGAGCATCCCTCTATCCTGAAAGACAACGTAACCTCTCCCGGCGGAACGACCGCAAGGGGGCTTTCCGTGCTTGAAAAAGGCTCCTTCCGAGGCCTTGTTGCCGAAGCCGTAACCGCCGCCGCCGCCAGGGCCTCCGAACTTGGCAATATCAAAAAGTAACAGCAAAAAAAATCCCTCCGCAAGAATTTTTCTGTGGAGGGAATTCTCTCGTCAAATCCGTTTTGCGCGTGTTTATTTTTTGATAGCGGCGTTGGCGTAGCCTTTTTCAAAGGAGTAACCATCAAAACCGGCATCGCCTGCCGATAAGCTCTGAAGGACTATTTCCTGCCCGCCGGTCTCACGGGATTTTTTTCCGGCGAGATATATTTTCACTGTTTCAGTGAGTTCCTCGATTGGAGCAAGGGGTTTGTTCTCTTTCAGAAAAGCCTCTATTCTCTTGAGCAGCGCAAGATAAATCTGAGTGCTGTCCACCTGTATATGATGGATGGCCTTATCTGTTGTAACGACCAGATGGAAAGCCTGCCATTGTCCTGTCTGCACCTGATAAATTACCTGTATGCCGTTATTCCATTTTACGAGGTACTGTTCTGCGGGTTTTGCGCCGTTCCTTGAAGCGCCGAGATATTCGCTCGAATAAACCCCCGCTCCCAGCAGGTTATGGATTCCCTCCATGATATGAACGCCGTAATTGAATTCATCAACTCCGCTTGTTCCGAATACCGTGGCTATTGTTTCGCCGTTAGCGGAGATTTTTTTCTTGAGTTCTTCAATGTCAAAAGCGTAACGCACTGACGAACTGCCGAGTATTTTAGCGCCTTTTTTGACGAGTTCTTCAATTTTGTAACAGTCTTTCAGATTTCCTACGATAGGCTTGTCCAGAAAAACGGGTTTTCCGGCTTCGATAAAAGGCATGGCATGTTCGATGTGCTTTTCCCAGTTGCAGTCATGGATGAATGCGATATCCACATCCTTTGCCATCTCTTTCAGGCAGGTATAACGCTTCTCGATGTTATTGTTTTTCATGAAAGTTTTTACTTCTTCATCGCTCCTGAAACCGTCATTGAAAATGGCTGTATAGCGCATATCAAGTTTGTTTTCTGCGATTTTAGCGGCGAATGACCCCGGGTGCGAGGTGTCGATATTGACACATCCTATCCTGAACATTGATGAATCCCTCCTATTTTTTATTCTGTTATACGCAAGAGAATAACTGTATTATATACAGTATTAACAGATATGTCAAGAGGGTCTCCTGTAAAAACGTGGAAATTCTGAGGGCGAAGGAATCTAACGCGCTCCTTGAAAAATAGGGTACATGACTTTGTCGCCGGACGAAATTCTAAAAAATTACGGCACAAAATGCAGAAGAGACAGAATAATTCCTGTAAATTAAAGATAGCGTGTCTCTCGTTCAGATCTTCTTGATCCACTCGGGAGTATATTTTTCATACTTTTTTTTGAGTCCGTCGGGCAGATCCCGGTATTTTCCTATGACTTGCCGGCAAAGCGGGGACCCGCACATGCATTGGAGGTTCCAGTTGTCTACGATTGTTATCGAATAGTCGAACGTTACTTCTTCATCCTTTTTTATATTCCGCATGGCGACAAGAAAAACATCCTTGATGATACCTGCATTGGGATCACATGAATGATTTGTGCGGACACCAGGCTCTCTGGCAATGATGTATTCATTTGCGCCTACATTTAAAAGATGGTCCCAAACCTCCTTGGGAATGCCTTCCATTTGTTCGATCCGGATTAACGGGCCGTTGAATTCGGTTATAATTTCATCTTTTAGAATATCCCGAATAGCAAATACCCCAGATCCCCTGCTCGGTGTTTCCTTGATATAAATTAAATCTTTCATCATTGAAACCTCCTATGACAAGTTTTTAAGTTTGCGTTCTTTCCTTTTAACGGAATGCCTCTTATTTCAAAAACAGGATTATGAAAAACCATATAACGCTTTAAGGCTTTTTGCAAACCTCACAGGATTTTTGCGATAGTCGTTTTATCAGAGAAATTCGTGGCTATTGTCTCGCCGTCGTCAGAGATTTTTTTGAGCTCTTCGAGCATGGATGACGGGGCGATATCAAAGTTTTTTGCCATTTACTTCAAACAGGTGTAATGCTTTTCGATATTGCTTTTATCCATGAGGGTTTTCAGTTCTTCATCGCTCCTGAAACCATCGTTGAAGATGCCTGTATAGCGCATATCAAGTTTATTTTAGCGGCGAGGAAACCGGGTGCGAGGTGTCGATATTGACACATCCGATCTTAAACATTTGTTTACTTCTATTGGGAACGAAGTCCCTTTTATTGTTTCTACTTAGATTGAGCTATGTTTTTTCTGCCGCTACGAAGTGAGCGGCAGTACGGAAAAAACAGAGTTTTTTCACGGTTGCTTACTTTTTAAGTAAGTTTTATTTCGACAGGTTTTCCTGTGGCTATTGATTCATTGACAAGATAACTGATGAGTGCGGCCCTGATGGCGTTTTTTATGCCGTTCGGGGGTTCTCCGTTTTCCAGTATCGCCAGCGCCAGTTTTTCTATTTCAATCTTATGGCCTTTGTCCTGCTGTTTCAGTGTTGTCGATGTCTTCCCGTTCACGTCAAAACCGTAACAGTCCATTTCCTTGAAATCATTTATGTAAATGATTTTTCCTTCGCAGTATATTTCAGTGACTTCCTTCGGGAAATCAGGGTTGCCAAAACTGTTTATGAGGGTTGTTCCGACTGAACCATCCTTGAAGGTGATTGTGATTATCCCGCTGTCCGGGATTTTGACTTTTGCAGGGTCGAGGAACGTTCCGCCGCTGGCATATACTGACACTGGTACGGATGGTACAAGCTCGCATATCAGATCAAAGATATGGCAGCCTTCACCGACGAAACGTCCGCCTCCGACCGCCGGATCATGTGTCCAGACATCGGCAGGGAAAAGCGCCTGAATGCGGTGATATATCATCCTTTTCCCTTTTGTGTCTTTCAGAAGATTGGAAGCCTTTGTTACCAGAGGCGCCATTCCGCGATTGTACCCTACGGTGTATTTGACATTGTTTTTCTTGACAGCCGCGGCGACTTTTCTGCATTCTTCAATATTAAGCCCCATCGGTTTTTCACAGAGTATGTGCTTCCCCGCTTCTGCCGCTTTTACTGAAAGTTCTGCATGGGTATCATGCCGCGTTGAAATGACTACTACATCTATTTCCGGGTCTTTCAGAAGTTTTTCAATATCTGTTGTGTGATAAACGGCGCCGAGTTCCGTGCAGAGGCTTTCAGCCGCTTTTTCGTTTAAATCGCATGTGGCGTGTACCGTATAGTAAGGGCTTGTCTTGAGATTAGGTACATGCATCCCTCTCATAAAACCGCCGCATCCTATCAGTCCTGTCTTTAGTTTTTTCAAGTTTATGACTCCTTGTATTGCTTTAAATGATAACTGTATTATATACAGTATCAACAGTAATGTCAATAGGCAAAGATTATTTTCTGCTGAAATCATTTTTTCTGCCGCAAACGGAGTTGAGCGGCAGTACGGGAAAATGAAGTTTTTTCGGAGTGCAGGTACTCTAGCTGCAGGGGCGGAGTATACGGTAGGGCATGTAACGGGTTTCCGGGATAGTGAGTGTCCCTGAATAGATTTCTGAGAGCATGTCTATGGCGGCTTTGCCGGTATCTTCCATGGAAAAGTGGGCAAGGTAAGCAATGGGCGACAATAGCGTAAGAGAGCTGTTTTCGCAGATAAATCCCAGTTTCAATCCCGGCTTGATGGAATATATTTCAGGAAGGGCGGCAATGGGCATGTGCCCTCCTGATATTATGAGAGAATCAATGCTCAGGTCGTCTGCCAGCAAATCTCGGATAACGGCATTCAGATTGGCCGTAGTGGCGTCTCTTATATATCGGAAACCTATCCCTGAAGGGGCTGTGCCTTCAAGATATCCGTTTCTTGATAAAATGTGGTTTATGCTCGAGAGATTGCCGATGAAGCCTGTTCTCCTGCATCCGTCTTCGGCCATTGTTTTTGCCAGGTCGCGCGCGCAGTCTCTGAAATTCACGGTAACGCAAAAGCATTCAGGATTTTCAATACCGACAAAGACGTTCGGAATTTTGTTTTTGTCGGAATACATGCAGAACTCTGTCTTTCCGGTAACCACTACATATACTATTCCGTTTCCTATGGGAAGTTTACTGAATTCGGACTCGCCGAATGGATGTTTGATTATATAGGTATTGGCTTCGATGCCGAGAGATGTGCATCTTTCCATACAACCCTGCATGTAGGGATAATTCTGTGGAGCGGAGTGAGAGATTAGCGTTACCTTGCTGAGCTTTCTTGTCTTGCAGACAAAGCTTCCCATGCGCTCGTGCCGTTCTATCAGTTTTTCATTCATAAGCTCGCGCAGTGCCCTGTTCGAGGTTATGGAACTAACCCCGAATTCAGAGGCGATTCTTGTATGTCCCGGCATGCGGAAGCCCGGCGGATAAGTCTGGTTTTTTATCCTGTTTCTCAGCTCTTCAGCTATTTTTTTGTAAAGCGGCTCTTCCATAGTATATACACAGTTGCCCCGTTTTAGATGAACAATTATATTGTTTTATATATAATATATACAGCAGATATATACAGAAGTCAATAGCGTTTCAGGAAAAAAACATCATTTCATGAGAGTTTTCCCAGCCATCTGGAAAAAGCGGCGGGACAGGAAAAGCCCAGTTCTTCGGATATTTCCTTTTTGCGCAATCCCTTTTTCTGCAACTCTTCAATCTTTTTGCGTCTGCATGTATCTATATAGGCGTGAACCGTCTGTCCGGTATGCTTTTTGAACATTCTGGCGAAATGGAATTTGCTGTACCCTGAAATATGCGCGAGTTTTTCAAGGTTCAGATTGCGCCCTCCTGTTTCGCTGATATGGCTGCTGATAGTGTCAATGGTTTTTTTGTGAAGGCCAAGGTTTTTATTGTCATCTCCCTGTGAGAAGCCGCACTCTACGAGGCGTACAATCATAAGTCCGGCTGCTGTCAGAATTTTATTTCTCTTTAATTGCAGCGGTATATCCGGGTTGGCGGCGAGTTCCGTCCAGCATCTGTTCAGGATCGCGCCGGCGTCTGTGTACGGCATTATTATCGAATGGCTCTTGACAGGATCGAATTTTTTCTTTTTTACAGCATAGGTGCGTGCGAATATGCCGTCCTGAAGAAAGCTTATCCACAAATGTGTAATATCCGGACAAAAAGGCGGATAGTAAAAGTCATGCGTATCCATTGAGTTGAAAAAAAACAGTGCTCCCGGGGAACACGCGTAAAGGCGGTTATTGAGACTGTAACAGGTTTCCCCTTCAAGCGCGAACATTATTTCCCTGTGCGGGTGACTGTGATTGTTTTCATCCAGCCATTCCTCATGTTTGCGCTTGCTGACAGGCATCAAATCCGCCGGAAAAAGCGAGCTTACTATTTTCCAGTCCCAGAGCCCCAGGAGGACGGAGAGCATTGCTTCATCAAAATACTTATTTTTCATGGCCTTCCTCGATATAATAGCAATAAAGGTTAATTTTTAGCAAATAATAATAATTGACATTCAGGTATATTTCAATTATAATCAAGTATATTATATTATTTTACCAGGCAAGTTATGTAAATAAAAACAGGAGGTTGAAAGTGAAGAAGGGTACGTTTCGTTTTTCGTTCGGTCCGTGGAACATTCATGAAGGCGCGGACCCTTTCGGCCCTCCGGCCAGGGACAGCATAGCATTTGAGAAAAAACTTGGAATGTACAAGGGCCTCGGCTTTGACGGCGTACAGTTTCATGATGACGACGCGGTGCCCAATATGAACAACCTTACGGCAAGCGCCATTCAGAATGAAGCGCACAAAGTAAAAAAACTTCTGGACAAGCACGGACTTGTACCTGAATTTGTAGCGCCGCGCCTCTGGGAGGATAAACGCACCATTGACGGCGGATACACCTCAAACAGCAAAGCAGACAGAGAATATGCAATCGACAGAAGCAAAAAATGCGTTGACATAGCCCGTGAACTCGGTACACGGAATATCGTTCTCTGGCTTGCCCGCGAAGGCACATATATCAGAGAAGCCAAGGACTCCGTGGAATCCGTGAAGCGCATCGTTGAGGCCATGCAGATTATGCTTGATTATGATAAAGAGATCAGGATAATGATTGAGTCCAAGCCGAATGAACCGATGGACCATACTTATATACCGACTATCGGACATGCCATCGCTCTCGGTCTCCTGACCAATGCCCCGGACAGGGTTGGCTGTCTCATAGAGAGCGCGCACGCCCTCCTTGCCGGACTCGACCCTTCCGACGAAATGGGTTACGCCATGGCGCACGGCAAACTCTGGAGCGTTCACCTTAACGACCAGAACGGCATGAAATTCGATCAGGATAAATCTTTCGGCAGTGTTGACTTGAGACGCGCCTTTAATCAGGTGCGGATACTTGACAGGCACGGCTACGGAAATGACGGCGAATGGATAGGGCTTGACGTCAAAGCCATGAGGACGCAGAAGGACGATGTCGCCGCCAAGCATCTCCGGAACAGCCGTGAGATTTTCCTCAAGCTCCTTGAGATAAGCCGCGGTCTCGATGAGAAGAAAATGAACAAGATGATTGCCGATAGAGACTACGAAGAACTTGATCTCTACATAATGAAAAGTCTTATTAAATAGTTAAAAGAAAGATTATAAAATGTCCAGGATTTCTGTTCAGTTGTATTCAGTGAGGGCCGAGCTGGCAAAGGATTTTAAAGGCGTAATTGAGAAGATAGCCTCTTTCGGTTATGATGGCGTGGAATTTGCCGGGGGCCCTCCCGGACTTTCGTTTAACCAGTGTGCCGAAATAGTCAGAAAGGCAGGGCTGAAAGTTTCAAGCGCTCACATGCCTCTGCCTCTCGGGCCGAATAAAAACCTGATTATGGACAACATAAAACTCCTTGGATGCGAATACATCGTTTCAGGGAAGGGGCAGGCTGATTACAAAACGGCAGACATGATAAAAAAGAACTGCGACGAATTCAACGCCGCCGCCGCCGAAGCGAAAAAGAGCGGCTTGAAACTTGCCCTTCATAATCACTGGTGGGAGTTTGAAGACATTGACGGCGTTCCCGTCTATAAGACGATGTTGAAACATCTCAGCTCCGATGTGCTTTTTGAAGTGGACACCTACTGGGTCAAAGTCGGCGGCAAAGACCCCGTGAGCGTACTCAAAGAAATTGGTAATCGCGCCCCTCTGTTTCATATCAAGGACGGGAGCGGCGTAAAGGGTGATTTCAACATGAAAGCCGCTGGTAAAGGCGTTATGGATTTCAAGCCGATTTTCAATGAAGCCAAAAACGTCGAATGGCTGATATGTGAACTCGACGCCTGCGCCACAGATATGCTTGAAGCCGTCAAGGAAAGCTTCGATTACATATCCCGGAATAAATAAATATTCCAACAGGAATCTGGAGAAAAATCCGTATTCCTGTTATTCGGATAATTTCAGAGAGTCGGATATATGGTCTGTGCTAAGCTGGTCTGGTGGACGCAAATATATTGCTGACTTTATTCTTCTCCGGAGGAGAATTTCGCGGCGTTCAGGCAGAAACAGCGCATTGTCAGTTCCTCGTTCACGTTCCAGTTCAGGTTCTGGAGAAATTCCTCGGCGGCGGAAAGGGATTTGAAAGTATCTTTTTCGTTGAGATTTTTAATATCGATATTGCGGGTTTCAAATATTTCCGGGTTGGGTATTTCGCTGAGGGGAATGCCGCAGCTGAGCATGTAAACCTGGGCGAACCAGGAATGCACGGCACTCAAAAAATAAGCTCTGTTGCGGCGGTATTCGGCTTCAATCGCGGCTTTTTTGCGCTCTTCAATCTGTTTTTTTTCGGAGGCTGATAAATCCTCATTTTCCGGGGATTTGGCTTTCTTTTTCCATTCCGCCTCGATTTTTTCTTCAGAATCCGTGAAAAGAGCGTTTGAAATGCCTATCACTTTTTGGGCGCAGTTCTCGGCTTTGACAAGATTATCGGACTCGAACTGAAGCTCAAAAAGAGCGTCGAAAAGTTCGGACGCCCCATTGAAATCATATTCACAGCGGTTTTCAAGAAGGAGTATGCTCTGACATCTTGAACGGATAGTGGGAAGAAGTTCCGATGGGTTTCCAGTCGCCAGTATCAGAAACGTATTTGGCGGCGGCTCCTCAAGAGTTTTCAAAAACGCGTTCTGCGCCTCCGTTTTCATTCTGTCGGCGTCGTATATTATTCCGATTTTCTTTCCTGCTTCGGTAACGCTGGTCAGATAAAAGAGGCTCTCAAACCAGCGCACGGTGTCGGGTTCTCTCTCATTGTCCCCGACCGGGATTATTCTTGACTTGGAGGAGGGGGACAGCGTATATAGTTCAGGGTAATTTTCAGAAATTATTTGAGCGCAGGTTTTGCATTTTCCGCATGGTGAGCCGTTGGGTTGCGGCTGTGGGCATATCGCTATCTGCGCCAGCAGTAATGAAAAGTCTTTCCTCTGCTGTGGATTGTCTCCATGGAGCAGATAGGCATGTGCCAGGCGTTTAGCCTTTCTCGCGTTTTTAAGAGCGTTTACGATTGCGGGAAACTGTTTTTCAAAACGGTCCAAAAGCATTGTTTACAAGCTCCACTATTTGAAAATGTATCAGTTCCCTGGCGTTTTCAGCGGAAACTGTTTTGATTCTTTCCGGATTATCGGCGGCGATTTTGATGAAAGCCTCTCTGACAAGTTTATGGAATTCGAGGCTTTCAGCTTCAATCCTGTCTGAACTCTTTGATTCGGAGGGTCTGTCTTTTGTTCTTTCAAAGCCCGTTTTCGGGTTGATGTCAAGCAGTATCGTCATGTCCGGGATACATCCGCAACACGCGAAACGGTTGAGCTCATTTATGAACTCGAGGTTTAATTTTCGCGCATAACCTTGATACGCCGTTGTTGAGTCCATGAAGCGGTCGCATAAGACTATGCTGCCGTTTTTCATGGCTGGAATGATGAGGTTCCTCACGTGTTGTGCCCTGCTCGCGGCGAAGAGGAGTACTTCCGTTTCGTCATATATGGGCTCGTTGCCTGTATGGTATTTGACGATTTTTCTCAGGTTTTCGCCGACTTCCGTACCGCCTGGCTCGCGGGTTACCACACAGTTTCGGGCGCGGCTTTCAAAGTATTTCTTGAGAAGCGCCATCTGTGTTGTCTTGCCTGAGCCTTCCGGGCCTTCAAAACTGATAAAAAGCCCTTTGGGACTAATTTTGCTCTTTTTTTCAATAATCATTTCAAAAATAGAAAATTTATATCAAATTAAGTTTGAAAAAATTGAATAAGCTGGTTACATATAGCTTCCGTTTGCGAACCTCGCAAAAAGACAGTACTTTTTTATTAGTAAAAAGCAATAGCAGATAATTAAAATCACCGGAGTTTATATATGGTATCAAAAAAATTGGATAAAAAAAGCTATCACTCGAAAAACACGGGAGACTTTCCCGATAATATCCTTGTGGGCGCTAACAAGTATGTAAAGGTAAATGATCTCAGATACGGCACTAACCCTCATCAGCCCGCCGCTTATTACAAGCCGGCGAACAAATCCTGTCCCATCGCCGATATGGAATTGCTCAAAACAGCGAAGAACGGTCTGTCACAGACCAATCTCGAAGATATCTCGTACTCTCTCAACATAGTGAAGTATTTTGATTCTCCCGCCTGTGCTGTTATGAAACATGTCAACCCATGCGGCGTTGCCGTCATGAGGGGCGATGAAACATTGCGCAATGTCTATAAGAAAGCCCGCGACTGTGATGCCAGGGCCGCCTTCGGAAGCGTTGTCGCTTTTAATATTGAAGTTGACAGGGAGACCGCGGAAGAACTGATGAGTACCTTCATCGAATGTGTGGTCGCTCCTTCCTTCTCAGAGGAAGCTCTTGCCGTTTTCAATGACGAGGAAAAATTCAAACTGTGTAAAAATCTGAGAGTCGTCAAGTGTGGTGATATTTCAGAGCTCTCATGCTTTGTGGGAGAAGAAAAGAGCAATGAATTTACTATGAAGGTGCTTGCCGACGGTTCTATGGTTATGGCCGCTCCTCTCCTTACCCAGATGAAAAGTATCAAAGATATGAAGCCGGCTTCAGCTGAAAGCAAGACCCTCGGAAAAGTTGATTCGAAAATCAAAGCTGACAGAAAACAGATGGAAGACCTCGTCGCGGCGTGGTATATCAATCTCAATGTCCGTTCCAACGGAGTTGTTATTTTCAAAAACGGGCAGACTCTCGCGGTAGGCACCGGAGAACAGGACAGGGTCGGCGCCGTCGAGCAGGCCATAGAAAAGTATAAAACAAAATACAAAGGCGTTGAGACCATCAAGGGCGCCGTAATGTCCAGCGATGGTTTCTTTCCGTTCCCCGACGCCGTGGAAGTCGCGGCCAAAGCGGGAATTACCGCCGTGATAGCGCCCTCCGGCTCACTGCGTGACGCTGATGTCATCAAACGCGCTAACGAACTCGGCGTGGCCCTCTTTCACTCTCCTGAAAGGATTTTCTCTCATCACTAATTAAAACAGCGGGAAGTCTCATTGCAGACAATGGAAAATGGAAAAAAAGAATCTTCCGGCGTAACAGATGTGGGACTTACCGAACAGCATTTGCGGGGAGAAGTCCGCAAAGTTATTTATGAGAGTGACGACGCCTCTTATTCCGTACTTGGAATAACTGACCCGCAGGGTGTTGAACACACCGTCGTAGGAAACTTCGCGGGGGTTTACGAAGGGCAGGGCGTGGAACTCCGCGGCGTATGGGAACGCCATAAGGAACACGGCCGACAGTTCAGGGCCAACTCTTACAAATTCGTTCTTCCCTCCACTCCTGACGGCATAAAACGTTATATGTCTTCCGGCATTCTTCCAGGCATAGGTCCCAAGTTCGCCGAAAAAATAGTTGATACTTTCGGTGATAAGACTCTCGAAATAATGGACAGATTTTCAGCGCGGCTCCGCGAAGTTCCCGGCCTTGGGAAAAAACGCATAGAGGCAATCAGAAAGGCTTGGGCGGATAACAGGGACCGGCGCAATATTTATATTTTTCTTCAGGGCCTCGGCATAAGCGGCGCATACTGCAACAGAATCTATAAAACGTACGGCGATCAGTCCGCCGATATGATAAAGGAAAATCCCTACCGCCTGGCCGATGAAGTGAAAGGCATTGGCTTTGTCATGGCCGACCGTGTCGCCTTCGCGCTGGGTATTGGGAAAAATGATCCGAAACGTCTTGCCTCCGGCATACTCTATGCCCTTAATCAGCTCCGTTTGCTTGGACATGTCTGCTGCCCGGAGGACGCCCTTATGCGTTACGCGTCGGAGCTCCTTGAAGTGGACGCGGCGGATATAAGAAAAGAACTTGATGAAGTAATAGCCGCAAAGAATGCCTGTCTGGAGCTTTCAGGTTCTGAACGGATAATTTACGAAGCCGGACTTTATGCCGCAGAAACAGAACTCCCGCGTCTGCTCGGAAATCTTATTAACGCCAGAAAGCATTCAGCTTCCCGGATAATGAACATATCTTCTCCTCCGCGTCTCGTGTTGAGCCCTGAACAGAAGACGGCTGTTGACAGGGTTGCTCAGCATCCTATCAGCATAATCACAGGCGGTCCGGGGGTCGGCAAAACAACTGTTGTCGGTGAGATTGTCAGAAGAGCTTCCGCCGCCAGATTGAAGATTTTTCTTGCCGCTCCAACGGGGCGTGCCGCTAAACGTCTTGGAGAGGCTTCAGGGAAAAGCGCCATGACCATACACCGAATGTTGAAATGGGAACCGAAGCTCGGGCATTTTGTTTACGGGCTGAAGCATCCCATGCAATGCGATCTGCTCATTGTAGATGAAGTTTCGATGCTTGACCTGCCGCTTGCCGTTTATCTTTTCCGTGCGGTGAAGCCCGGTACTACTGTCGTGCTGGTTGGTGATGCCGATCAGCTTCCTTCCGTCGGCCCGGGCAAAATCCTTAACGACCTTATCGATTCAGGCGCGTTTCCCGTAACGCATCTTTCAAAAATATTCCGTCAGGGCGCTGGAAGTCATATCGTCAGCAACGCTCACAATGTTAATTCCGGCGTAATCCCGGAACTTCCGCATGCCGCAAAGAATGAATTGAGCGACTTTTACTGGATCGAAGAGGATGATCCGGAACATGTGCGGGACCTTATATGCAGGATGGTAAAGGAACGCATACCAAGGCGTTTCGGTTTCGATCCCATGCGGGATATTCAGGTCTTGACGCCGATGAACAGAGGACAATGCGGAACTGTCGCTCTTAACATGATGCTTCAGGACGCTCTTAATTCCGGTAATAAACCTCAGTTTAAACTTGGCGAAAAGATTTTCAGGATTGGCGACAGGGTCATGCAGACTTCAAACAACTACGACAAAAATGTTTTCAACGGTGACATGGGCAGGATTGCTCAAATAGACCAGCACGAAAACAAATTTACCGTACTTTTTGAAGAAGCCAAAGTTGAGTATGAGTTTATAGAGTCCGAACAGCTCGCCCTCTCCTATGCCGTAACCGTGCATAAATCCCAGGGCAGCGAATTTCCCGCCGTAGTTCTCCCCATACTCACTCAGCATTATATGCTTCTCCAGAGAAAACTTTTATATACAGCCATGACCCGCGCCAGAAAACTCCTGGTGCTTATAGGAAGCAGAAAAGCTGTTTCGATGGCGGTGAAAAACGTGTCGGCGGAGCCCAGATATTCAAAGCTTCTCGACAGACTGAAACAGTGGAAATGATAAATTAGAAATGCAGAATGGAATTAAGAATGGAAAAAATAAAACTTCAGACTCCGGTTGTTTTTAACAGCCGGGATATCAAATTCAGTTCTCAAACCGTGTTGTGCGGTATCGGCTCCTGTTTCGCGAAAGACATACTTGAAAGATTTTTTGACTCTGGTTTCAGGGGCGCGCAAAATCCCAATGGCATAGTTTATAATGCCGTATCAATTTTTGAATCATTGAAAAGAATTGTTGCTAACGAATCTTACAAAATGGAAGAGTTCTTCGAACATAACGGCATTTTCCACAGCTGGACGCATCATGGTTCTTTTTCATCCGAAAGTATTAACGAGGCTCTCACAAAAGCAAATGCCGCGCGTAGCGAATTCAGAGAGTTCCTGAACAAGTGCAATCTCTTCATAATCACTCCGTCATCATCTGTTGTTTACGAGTATATCACTGGGAGAAAAATTGTCGCCAACTGTCATAAAGTCCCAAATAATAAATTCGAGCGAAGGCTCCTTTCCCCGGAAGAAAATTACAAAGCCCTGTCTGATGCCGTGCATGTGATTAAATCTTTTAATTCGTCATGCAGAATACTTTTTACATTATCTCCAGTCCGGCATTACCCCGGGGAACTAATTCTGAATTCCCAAAGCAAAGCGCATCTCCTCACAGCCATCCATCGTTGCCTGCATGACTTCCCGGAACTTCTTTATTTTCCCTCCTATGAAATAATGCTTGATGAATTGAGGGACTACAGATTTTACAACGAAGACATGCTGCATCCGAACGAACTTGCCCGCAAAATAATTTTTGAACGTTTTCTGGAAACATATTTCGACAGCTCCGCGAAACAGCTCATAGAAAACAATGAAAAACTCAATCTCTCTTCGAAGCATCGACCGCTAAATTCTTAAAAAATATGCAGGTAAGTTTATTCATATGAAAACTTGGTGTTACTTTTTAAGTAAGTTCCAGGCTTCAATGAGCTTGTCGGCGGTTTTTACGGAGAAGCGGTTTGAACGGGGAGTTGTCTCATATCCGCCGCGACCGTAATTGCGGGAATTCGGGATATATCCGCCGCCTACTTTCAGATTGCCTGTTCCATTTGAATGTGAAACAATCATTGTGTTATATTCCGGAAAGATTTTCTTTTTAATCTCCAGCCCGATTTCTACAAACGGTTCACAGGGCAGGGACACGATGCGGCATTTGCCCATGAAAATACCGACGAGATTGAATTTTACAGGGTCTGTTTCTTTTGACATGTCAACGACGAGTTGAGCAAAATATTTTAAGACAACAGGTTTCTTTTTCGCAAGGTCTTCGGACGTCAAATCGGCGCCCGGTCCGAGAGGGGGGATGTCTTTGTATTTTTCAAGAATTGCCTTGGCTTCAGCCAGTTCATCATCGGGTATTTCCCTGGGACCGCAGGCGATACTTTTCTGACGGACTTCAAGAGTGAAATCTCCGACGGGCTTTAATTGTCCAATTGCTTTTTCAACGGTATCGGCATAACCGAGTCCGACTCTTTCGGCCTCTTTGTAACAGGTCTGGTCCATGTCTGTGCTGACATCAAAATGGTTGATGTTTCCTGATGCTCCGATAAGAGGCATTACCATAAGGCCGCTTCCAAGATTTGCCTGGAGACGCCGCATTAAAAATCCAGGCCAGTCCGCTGAAACATTGCTGCCGCCGATGGTGTCTGTATGATTGACGATGTTGGCGAGCAGGACTTTCAGTTTGCCGTTGCTTTTGATGCCGATGAGAGGAATTTCATAATCGGCTTCACCTTCAGTGCGGTCGATATCGGGATTCAGTTTTCCGGGATTGGTAACGACAGTACCGTCCTTCATCCAATATCTGCGGTTAAAACAGAAACGTTTATCTTCCGTTATCCCTGTGAACAACTCGCCCTGTGTCATATTGTTTAGAGCCTCGCGCAGTGCTTCGGATGCCTTCTTGACGGCAAAAGGTATGTAATCAGGATGACTGCCCGGACGTGTTACCCTTACTTCCGGGGCGGTATGAGAATGCGTGGCGGTAACAATCATATTGCGCGGGGAAAGTTCTTTTATGTCCGCGATTTCCTTATAAAAAGCCTCCGCCAATTCCTGGGAAACAGTGACAAGGTCAAATTGTATGATGGCTGAATATGTTCCTGCCTGCTTCAACACCAGCGCCCTGACTTCGATATCATCAAGAATTTTTTTCCACATACGGACGTTGAAATATCCGGCAAGTGATATTGGTATCTGAGGATTAATATTCCTTCGGCCTGTCCCGTAGTAAAATTTCTCTGGCATAAACACTGTCCCACTTTTGTTAATGATGTTAATGGATATTGTCTATTATATAACAATACTCTTCAATTGTCAAGAGGGACCTGAAGGGTTTATATCTGACAAAATTAAAAAATTAAATCATCGTGTTTTTATAAATTCATCATTTCACCTGCAAGATTTACTATGTAGTCAAGTTTTTTCAGACGAATGGGCATTGGACAATTGGTCTCTTTCGGAATTTCAAAGTTAAAGAGTCCGGAGTAATGAATTTTTCTGAGAGCTTTTATAAGAGCCTTCCAATCTACTTTTCCGCCTCCAAACGGCAGGATATGATCAAGGCCGGGGCCCATGCAGTCGGTAATATGCAGAGCTTTTAATTTTGCTCCGGCTTTTACGGCGAATTCAGCGCAATTGCCGTTACACCAATTTAAATGTCCTGTATCAAGGCAGATGCCAAGTTTTTCACCGCCGCGTATTTTTCTTATCAGAGCTGAGATATCGGAATAACAATCGAAGTTTTCAATTAAATTCTCCAGGCATATCACAAAAGACATACCTTTTGAATAAGCAAGAAGTTCTTCAAGAGTTGAAACTATATTCTCAAGAGCTCTTTTTTCAGAATCAGGGGCATTCCTGAGATTTTTCTTAATTTCCAAAGGGCCGGGATGAAGAACTCCGGCTTTAACATCCAGATCATTGAAGAGATCGCACCATTTTTTCAGATCGTCAACAAGTTTAATTCGAGATTTTTTATGCGGTTCCGCTAAATTTGCAGTTAAATAAAAATGTCCCTGTGGAAAGGAAAAAGACTTTTCATCGCAATACTTTTTGAATTTTCCAATAGCGTTCCGAGGTCTCGGTTTTTCAAGCAGGGCCCAGCCGTGTTCATCGGACAATTCTGAACAATCAAGCCCGTGTGCAAGGAAAGTGTCGACCATTGTTTCGGGTTTCAGCTCTTTGAAGTAACTGCTCCATACAGATATACGGAAAACTGATTTTTTTCTCATTTTTTATCTCCTGTGTTTTGATGAACAATGCTTTCTCGATTTTTATTTTTCATGTAATGAATATTTTGCTATTCCCATATGATAACGGAGGTGCCAGGGAACTCCGCCTGAGCAGTCGCTCTGCCTGGGACCGAAATAATACGCGGTTAGAATTGTGCCGTCATTCAATTGAACTGAGGACGGATATCCGCAATCAACACGATGAGGAACTGATATCAGAACTTCAGTATCTGACCAGGTCTCGCCATAATCATTACTCAATCTTGTCGCGACTCCGAATACTCCCTCGACACGACTGCCATGATTGAGTAAAATGCTTCCATTTCTCATTTCCAATAAATCAGCCGGGGCCTGGTTCGGAAGTGATGCGGGGCCTTTGCATGTCCAGTTTTCTCCCTCGTCAGCTGATTTATATATCAGCGTTATATTATTATCGCAACTGATGTATCCGCCCTGCCCAAAAACAGTGCGTGAACGCACTGCCGCCAGCCAAACGCCATTGTCGCATCGGAGCAACGCTGTTTCTGTACCGTTTTCCGCCAATAATTGCTTGTCGCCCCATGTTACTCCATTATCGCGACTCCAATAAATATATGATTTCTTTTCATCATCATGATGAATAGCGCAGGCCAGTTTTCCTTGCGGAGTTAATATGATGTTGCCAAAAGGATGTCCTGTTATATCAGTGTCATAATGTTTCCAGGTGACGCCTTTATCAGATGAGCTGGAAACTTGAATGGTCTCCTGTACCGTTATACCTTTTGTCCAGCCGCCGGTTAATATTATTATTTCTCCCTTAGCGTTTAATCCTGCGGCGTGGTTGTTCCGGACAAAATCAGGTTTATTTCCATGCTTTGTCGCGGTTCCCTGCAATTTCCAGAATTTCCCTCCATCACTGCTGAGCCAAACGTCTATATTGCCGTTTCCGGTAGCATGACCGGGATAGTTATAACCGGAGGCAATAATATCGCCATCCGGTAATAACGTAAGACGGGGCCATAGGCCGGAGTTATCCACAGCCACATAAAAATCTACATTATTCCTGAGATAAGAGCCGCAAAACATAATTATTCTCCTTGTGGTTTTGTTTTTAAAGAATTTAGATTTCTACATTTGTCGGCTTGGGCCTTCAAATATGTTAAAGCCGTTTTATTATTAGTTCCTGGAAATTCCCAGAATATAAGATGGAATTTACGTGTATCGGAAGGATAGGTTATTGTAGCGGTATTTGCCATGTAATTATCCAATCCTATCTGAACGCCTGTGACTTCTTCGGGATAGAACATGACTCCGCTTGGCCCTTTTGCCCTGGTATCTGTCTCAACATCGAAGACTTTATCGGCAAAGAATATCCAATAATCCTGAGGGAGATTAAGACTGAAAGTCTTTTTTTTATCACCGCTGTCCTCTTCACCTTTAGTGTTAGTTAGCGCCCACCTTTTTCCTGCTTGCCCCTTTTTCGCATAAAAGCTCGGATAATTTCTCAGCAAAACCTGAATGGAATTAATATTGATTTTAGGGGTAATTAAACACTCTAAAAATAATTTATCATCCTCTGGTTTCATTGAGAATATTACTTCTGCTTTTGCTTCATTTGTATCCCATGTAAAAGTAACAATCCCATTCCCGTTTGTATCTTTCCGGGTTTTCCATATTGGTTCATTCTCAAGTGTTATCGGCTTTCCATTGATGATTATCTTGAAAAAATCATAACAGCTCCAATTGCAAATAGTTGGTTCCCATAATCCTATTCCACAATGGTCATCAATTATTAATTCACCTTTCTCATCAGGATTTGAATAGCGTGAATAAACGATGCAGTAGGCTTGGTTTTGCGCATCCAGTTTTATGCGGGTCGATTTAATGTATTTGCCTTTGTTTTTTCCGCTTGGTCTAGGGTGTTCACCATTTTCTTCGGTGATTTTCACTGGATTTTGGATTACGACGATTCCTCCGACTTCCTCGCCGGATGCCAATCGGGAAATGAGCATGAGTGCAAAGGAACAAACAATTCTTGATGCAGTATTCATTATTTCGCCCTTTTTTCATTGAAAAGCAAATTCAGCTTGAGTTCATATTCGAAATTTTTTAATCTTGTAAGGGTATATTGCAATTTTTCAATGTCCCCGGCAGTCGCAAGTTTTCCATCTGCGTAGTTTTTTTCTATCGCTGTTAATGGCACACAGAGAGCTTCCATTTTTTTCTGCATGGCTTTTTCTATTTCTCCTTTCCCTGACAAACGTTTATTATAATTCATAATAATTTTTTTTATTTCAGGTATCAGATTATATTTTACAGTTTCATCGTATGTTCCTATTGTAAGCCATCCGAATTTAGTCGGCGCATGAAAACTGCCGTTTGTGTTTGACCAGCAGGAATATTCTGTTTCATCAGCCATCCTGGCCCTGCAAACGTTGAAACGCAGCAAGCTTCCAGTCACCTTATTTATACCCAACTCCGAAAATGGAATAGCTATTTCCAATGTCCAGCTTTTTTTACTTTCTTTAACTGCGGTTTCCCATCGTGGATTCCACTCTTTATTTTTAAAATCCCAATCAGCTTTTGTTCCTGCGGCGTTGACAATAAGGTGAAAGTATGTTTGCTGATCAAGGTTTGTGTCGAAAAATATTTCTATACAATCATCGGCATACACCGGGCCATCATGGACATTGCAAGTTTTTTTCAATTTGGACATGTTTTCTTCTTTGCATTCTATTCCCAAATATAAGTTTGTCTCATCATAAAGAACGGCAAATGAAGTTTGCATTCTGGCAAGGCCCGTCCCACTGATTATCAGAGAAAATTCGCGCGCTTTGCTGGACGATTGCCAGCAGCTTTCTGACAAAACTCCATCTATGACAGGGGCATTTCCAGTTTTCATTGCCTGCATAATTTTTATCTCCTCAGCAAAAAGGGACGATGACAGGATTATCATGATAGCAATAATTGTGTTCTTCATTTTGCTTTTCCTCCGATAACAGTGAATTTGCCTGTTGCGGTTTTTCCGCTTACGACTTCTTCGATCTGAATTGTATATTCACCTGCTTTTTCATTAAAAGACAAAGGTATTATTCCAGAGTATTTTCCATCAAAAAGAATATTTTTTGCATAATAGGGTATTTTCATTCCATCCGGATTCGTCACTTCCAGTCTGGCAACTGAAGAAAGAGAGGGCGTAATGAAAAATTCATAATTGACATTGTCTCCTCCTTTTAATTTTTCAGCCTTTGAAAGTTTCAAATCTATTGACTCGATCTGCTTAGGCAGCATGGCAAGCACTTTGGCTTGGGAGGGCGTCATTTCCACCTCGACTTTATCCGTAAACCCCAAATACTTCTTCTCTCTCATGTCATAAATATGAGAAGCTTCTGGAAATATTACAGTTGCTTTTTCCTGTTTCAGATTTTTGATGCGTTCATTTGGATTTCTGGATGGACCGGAGAAATAAAGCAAGCCTGCATAAGTCGCGTCTTTTCCTTTGAATACTGAAGTCATAGTTGCTTGCAGCGGCGTTCCATCTTTTGTGAGAATTTTTAACATGGGATGTATTCCCGAATTCTCGAGTATCGTTTTAAATATTCTTCTTTTATCTTCCCCTGTCCCCGCTACTCTTTCTGCGGTATATGTCTTAAAAAATGTTCCGAGATATACAGCTTTGCCTTTTCCGAAGACGTTATAAGCGGGAACAGATGTAAAATCGCCGAAAACCGATTTTAGTGAAGCTTCTTTCAGCATGGCACAATGGCAATCCATGGACCCTGGGGGCAGGTCTGCGATTATTGTTCCGCCCTCTTTAACAAATTTACTTATGTTTGCTGCTTCTTTTTCTGATAATGCTCTGGTACTCGGTAAAATAAGTACCCTGCAAAAATCCTGAGTAAGTTTGCCTTGCTCTACTTCGACACTTGAAATAGAACGGCTTTGGAACCCCAGATCCTGAAGCAGATAACAAAATGAGTTTATGGAATTTTCATACGACAAGGGGGAATTAGGTTCGTCAACAGCATAAGCATATTTTGAGATGGGTGAATAGTAAATGGCTACAGGGTCTGTTTTGAGTTTGGAGCCGATTAGAAGTTTTCCTAATCCTGACTTTATTTCTTTTATTTCCGAACTCGTTGTCTGAAAATACTCGAAAGGTTGCAAATCTACGGTGAATGCCGCATTTCCTCCGGCCCCTTTTACGAGTGTACCGCCAAACCACCAGCAACTGTTCATTCCCTCAAAAAGACAGAACCAGGGAAATGCCCGAGTATAATCATTAAATATTGCGCCGTCATATGCTCCAAACCAGGAGCCTGTAAAACTATTTTTCTTAATAAAGCTTCTCAATAACCCAAATCTGTCCATAGAGTCCGGATAAAGTCCGAAAAAATCAAGATTACTGAAGAGTTTATAGAAGTCATATCCTGTGCTTGTACGGCTCCGCAATGGACCTTCAAAGCCGGCGCGGGCATATTTATCAACGCTCTTAATGGTGTTTGCCGCTTCGATTTGCGAGTCAGCAAAAATCTTTTCCATGAAGAGCCGATGATCAAGCCATGACGCATAATTTTTCTGTCCTCTGGCCTGCTTCCAATTCATCGGCTTTACCTTCTCCCACGCATCAAAGGAACTCTGCCATATCTTATTCAATTCTTCAAGAGAACCATATTTTATCTGTAAATATTTTCTGAGATCACATAAGGTTTGAGCACCATAACAGACTTCCAGTTTGTCAGATACAGAGTTTTCGTCTCCCAGATTATAACCTACAGGACCATATATTCCATATAATTCCGTCGCAGTTTTCAAATATTTTTTTGTCTCTTCATGAAAAGCTTTATCGGATAAACAAGGCCTTCTTGCCGGACCGTCAGGGGTCATCACGTGAAAGTCGTCGCAAAAGAAAGACCATACAGTTGGAATTATTTTAAGATTGGCCCTTGCTATATTCCCGGCAATTATTCTACGGTCATTATTTGTTAACCGCTTGGGAAGGGCAGAGAGGTCTAATACCGTATCAACCCCATTACTCTGATATGCGTTCAGAATCAGTTTGCTGAGCTGTTCATCATTTTCAGCGCTCCACATAACAAAAGAAAAGTCTCCATTACCGCGTTGCGGTACAGGAAAAGAAACTGTTTTTTCTGACATTATGCCGGTTTCGCTGATAAGAACTGCTTTCACAGACAAAAGAATGCTTAACGGATGTCCTATTTTAAAAGTGAAAGGAAACGTTTTATTTGTTCCTGTGAATTCTTTAAAATCAATAATTCTGTTGAAATTGTCCTTGAACTCAATTCTTATTTTTCCAGATGACACGGCCTTCTCAAGAGTCAATTCTCCACGCAGTGTTTCATCTGCTTCATAATGATCTTTGTTTAAAGTCAGAGCGACTATTTTGTTAACTGCATTTATTTCCATATATGAAGATGCCCAGTCTATGGTTTTTCCGTCTTTAATTATCCACAGATCAATAAAGTGGGCACCGTCTTTCAGAGCTGGAAGCGGGAATGATAAAATATTTTTTCCTTCTTTAATTTCCCTCTTCCCTTTTTGCTGTTGTTCAATATTGTTTCTCAAGTCTCTGATAACAAAATTAAAATCGAAGATGCCGGGACTGGAATTTACAAAAGAGAAATCTATTTTTTCAGCAGACGGAATAACTTCTTTTGCTGTTAAACAAGACTCTTTGCCGGCCGTCCAGATAGCAGCTTTGGCCACCATGGCCATAAGGTAGTCATAATACAGATCGATATCCCCATATCCTTCTCTGGGAGTCAGGCAATGACGATAATAATCGTCAAACGGAGTTGCTTTCTGATTGTAATTCAAAAGTGCGATTCGGCCCTTTCCAAAAGTTCCGGAAAGAAACAGCTTGTCCCCGGGAATATTTTTTAAAATTGGTATAGCTTGTGCCGGCAGTGCGTTCATAATATTGTTGCTTGGCAGTTTGTTTTTATTGAAAAGCACTTCCAGTTCTTTGTCCATTTCAGGAGGGTTCACATAAAGCAAACCGACTCCGTCACTGTAAATTTTACGGAGTATTTCGGTTCTGATCTTTGCAGGTATTATCGACCACTTGATTTTACCAATTATGATCAGGTCATAGCTTTCCTCGAGTTTCTTCTCGAAGAGTTTGTAAATTTGATTCGTTTGAACCAGTCCTTCTACGCCCCTGGCCGCTCCAATTGCAGTATATTCGTGCAACATCATTGGCGTATAATCAAGCGATAATCTTTGGGCCAATTCCACGGTTTCTCTCTGTCCCCATGCAGGAGCTATAACCAATGTTTTTATTTTACCTTCAGAATAAGGATTTGCCCATTTTATATGCGGCGTAATAATTTTCCCTGCCAGATTATCATAGGTTTTATATGTTTCTTCAGAAAAAAGCTCGCATGCGGCAAGCATTAAGAAAACCGATGCCGTTAAGCATAACCATTTTAGATTTTTACATTTATTCATTGCCAACAAAGCCTCCTTTTTTATAAAAAATCTTAATATTAATTTTATCGTGGCCCCTGGAACGTACTGTCAGCTGGAATAGGATATTTTTCCCAAAGCTGTTTTAATGTTTCATATTTGATCTATCATTCCCATAAACGATTTAGATTGTGTGCTATATCCAAAATTCCATAGCGGTTCCATGCTGCGTGTCCATCCAAATATAATAAATTAGTTCCGTTGTTGTGTCTCCAGGAGATGTCACAAGTGGAACCTGGGGTGATATCACTCAAATCAAAGAACTTGAGTTCAACGTTATTATTAGACCAGTTAGCCGGGTCTCCGTCGCTTATCAGACCAGTGCATGAGGGCTTGGTTATTTCTCTGAAATAACATATAGGCGGGACATAATCGTATTGCTTCATGACATCAGCATTGACAGTGTAATTGGTGCAGTATCTCAGAAAGCCGATATTCATATCTCCCCACCAGAGTTTTTCTCTGGGACAGAGAAAAACAGCGGCTTTTTCTTTGGATGGATAGTCGGAGGTCGAGACGTATCTGGGAACGTTGAGGTATTCGCCGAGATTTGTTGTCCAGGTTATAACGCCTGCCGCGTTTGCCTGAACAATGGCCTCATTATTATCAACACCATACATTTGGACAGCGCCGCCTATTTGTTTGAGATTGTTGGCGCAGACTATTTGTGCGGATTTTTCCCTGACTTTTTTCAGCACAGGCATAAGTATGCCGGCTAAAATCATTATTATGGTAATCACAACAAGCAATTCAATAAGCGTGAAGAGCTTATGATTTTGGGAGTTTCCTGTTCCGCGTCTTTTCATTTTTTCACCTCCGGGATTAAATGCTTTTTCATCAAACCGCATGCAGTTACAGCATTTCTTTCCATAATTGCCGCTGCTATTTTTATATGCATCATGGCTACTTCCTGGCGATGTTTCCGGGAATGGAGAACCAGTTCGTGTTGCCTGAAGTGATTTACGATAACACCATTCATATCTCTCAAAAATTTGTTTCCGGCAGCTTCAAGAATGGCAATATGGAATATTGTATCGGCAGAGTGCATTTTCTCATGTGTGGATTTCTTTTCAGACTTGCGTTTATATGCCTCGGCGGCTTCCTTGATCTTTGCAAGCGCGTCATTTGACGCGTTAGAGACAGCCAGCTCTATAGCTCCTGTTTCCAGTATCCACCGGAATTCCGTCAATTCATCCTGAAAGGTCTGGTCATTTGTCAAAAAAGGCAGATGAGTTTCAAATAAATCAACAAGATTCAGTTTTTGTATGGTAGTCCCTCTGTTTTTTCTGGACTCAACGAGGCCCACATATTGTAACCTGCCGAGAGCTTCTCTTATAACAGGACGGCTTATGCCGAGCATTGAAGCCAATTCCAATTCGCCGGGAAGTTTTTCGTCAGGTCTAATCCCGCTGGATAATATAAAATTGCGAATCTGTTCCGTTGCTTCTGAGACTAAATTCTTTTTTGTTATTTTCGTAAATGAAGCATTCATTCAATCCTCCATGCGTCTAATTTTTTTGGACAGAAGCGACAAGCGTTTCCATTCCGCCCCGGGCATAATATTGTCACTTACTCCAAATATAAAGTCATTTCGTACTTTTACCATGTTTATTAAACTGTCAAGAATGTCTATATATTTTTTCATGGGGAACGCCGGTTCAAATATTATACTTGGCAATCCTCCCCAGCAAATAATTCGTCCCTGCCACGCATCAAAATATTCTTCCATTTTCTGTTTTACAAGAGGTGCGCTCGCCAAACAATCCGCCCCGTCGAATTTCGCTTCTAAAACAACAGGCAGCAGCTTGCTCATTTCCGCGTCGGCATGCCAAAGGACTTTTTTGCCATGCCGATGCATAAGTTCATTAAATTCACGAAAATATGGGAGAAAATATTTTTCGAATATCGGAGGCGGAGTCATTTGTGAAGAAAAATGCGCTCCATGCAATACCAGTTTTGCCTTTGAATTACAAAGGGCCGGCCATACATCGCGCCGATATATTCTTTCAATATGGCTTATCAGTAAATCGACTTTTTCAGTAAAATCAGTCATATGAAGGAAAAAACCTTCGTAACCACTGAACTGAAGCATGATATGGTGAGCAGGGCAGGGACCAACTATAAGCATGGGTAATCCTGCATCACCTGTCATGGTATCAAAAGCGTCGAATCCGCTGATATCAAAATCAATATGCGCGTCTTCCATTTCTGAAATCAGCAGGTCATAATCGTTTTCTGTCTCAAGGGGGTATTTCACTATATGCCCCCCGAGGCTTTTTCTGGAATTATCGAAAACTGTAACTCTTCGGAGCACAGCTCCACTCCTCAGTTTATATTCTTCTGTTTTCTCATCGTTTTTTTCTGTTTTTTCGAAAAGTGAATTATTGAACAGCACGTTCGGATTCAATCGATAGCGCGCGGCCCTGCAAAAACCGAGAAAATCTTCTGCTTCTTCCTGGGACATTCCTTTGATCTCTTCGGGCAAAGCGTTTTTCAATGACATTTCTTTATGCCATAAATCAAGCCTTATGGACGCAGGCGGCCTTCTAAAAGATTTTCTTTCAAAAACAGCCAGCATATGTTCTCTTCGAGTCATCCGGCATTTACCTTCCCATGTCCAGTGATTTAACTTTTTTGATCTTCTCGGCAAAAATACTTGCGATGGCAGAAGTATCAGAACCTAAAACAAAAAATACGCATCCCGATGAATAATAACGCGGGATATCTTCCATTGAACAAGGTATTCCCCAGGGTATCCTTTTCCTTGAAAGAGTCTCGATGACTTTGTCCCTGCCTTTAATAAATTCGGGATTATTGAAGTCGCCGGGCGTTCCATAACTTTGCGAGAGATCAAGAGTCCCTATATAAAATATGTCAACACCCTTCACGTCAGTGATTTCGTCTATTTGTTCAACCGCTTCTTTATCCTCTATCTGGAGCATTAGAAATTTTTCTTCATTGCTGTATTTTATATATTCGTTAAGAGCAAGCATGCAAAAATGACCGTCGCTGTTGCCGCCGTCAATAGGCCTCAATCCCTTTGGTCTGAAAAATGACCGCTTGACAGTTTGTTCTGCTTCTTCCGCTGTAAAGATATGAGGTACCATGAGCCCGGTAGCATCCATCTCCAGGGGGCGAATATAATCAGAATAAGATCCTTTAGATACTCTTACCATTGAATCCATTCCGGTCATTTTGGCGGCCCGGACCTGATTGAGTACACTTTCATAATCTACCGGCGTGTGTTCCATGTCCAGCCAGACACAATCGAAACCGGAATAGCCGAATATTTCAACTACAGAAGGATCGCACAGATGTGTCTTGGCGCAGAAAACCGGTTTTCCTTCAGCCAATTTTCTTTTAACTATACTTTTATGCATTATGTTTCTCCTGTCGAAAGTTATTGACTATGTAATCGCTAAGTTTTTGTGCCATATAGTTCCTCGCTCCTGCTATTGCTTCTACTGTTGCCCCGCCTATATGAGGCGTTATGATCAGGTTGTCATGTTCCTGTGCATAGTGAACAAGCGGATGTTTTGTAATATCCTCCAGCCATTCTCCGTCAATTACATCAAGTCCCGCAGCCGCGACTTTTCCTGATTCCAGCGCTTTCAGAAATTCCGCTTCATCTATTATTCCGCCTCTGCTGGTATTAACTATTATTACTCCATGTTTCATTCTGTTAAAAGCGTCGCCGGAAATCAATTTTCTCGTTTCATTTCTCAGGTGAATATGAATTGATATGACATCACTTTCCTGTAAAAGGGTTTCGAAATCAACGCGTTCAACTCCTGGTATCGTGAAGTCTTTCGGATCACAACCAATAACACGCATCCTGAATGCCTTGCCGTATTCCACTGTCATCTTCCCGAGTCTGCCGACTCCCAGGACCCCTAAGACTTTTCCTGACAGCTGCCTTCCGGTGTACTCTTCTCTCGCCCAATTTCCCGCCCTTACCGACGCGAATGCCGCGGGCAGCTTTCTGACGCAGGCCAGAAGAAGTGCCCAGGAGCATTCAGCCGTTGCTGTAAAATTATCCAGAAGGGCATATTCTTTTGTCAGGGATAAGACCGTAATTCCCCTTTCTTTTAACAGTTCCATATCGAGATGGTCAGTCCCTGTGCTTGGCGCCGCGATAACCTTCAGTTTCTTTGCTCTGTCTATAATTTTTTTGTCGATCATAATATCGGTGTGTCCGAAATAAGCATCATATTCAGCTATTTTTTCAAGCAGAACATCGCGGCTTATCGGTAAATGATCCAATTGAGTTATTCCCCTCAAACACTCAAGCGCGTTCGGGCATAAATCCGTATTGAGCATACATAAGGTTTTTATCGCGTCCATTTGAATGGTACTCCTCTTTGATATGTATTACATATTAACATATTAAATTTCATTTGTCAATAGCTTTCCGGAAAAATCTGAAAAAAATCCGAAGGACAATGTTATAAAGAGAAGTGTTTTGAAAAACGAAATTATGCGTTATTCATAGCGGAGGGCTTCTATGGGGTCGAGTTTGGAGGCCTTCCAGGCGGGGTAGTAGCCGAAGACAATGCCTACTCCCGCCGAAACCAGGACGGCTGCGGCGATGGCGGCGGGGGACGTCTCGACAGGCCAGTTCAGGAAATATCGAGA
>Ga0209417_1001601_pt1 | contig 40535 bp, 37 predicted proteins | sample RifGroF2_FD_184002 | JGI IMG/M metagenome (GOLD analysis project Ga0209417, IMG submission 184002) | Groundwater microbial communities from Rifle, Colorado, USA - Groundwater F2 (SPAdes) (version 2) | ecosystem: Environmental > Aquatic > Deep subsurface > Groundwater | place: Rifle, Colorado... | reverse complement strand
AAAATGCTCCAGCGTATAAAAGCTGGAGCACTGGAAATTTTTGCCCGGTTGATCTGGGTTATTTTGGTCCGGGTTGGAACCGAAAATTTGCATCCTGAAAAATCAGGGGTTTTTCACGTTCGACTATTTAAGAAACAAAAAAGGCAGCGATTAGCTGCCTTTTTTGTTTCTTAAATTTCCGGAATTCATATTCAATTAAATCCATTTGATATACTGAAAATCCTGACGGTGAGGTAATTCTTTGTGTTTTGGATACATGCGGATGGCATAACCAAATGCCCCGGCATTCATCAAATGCAGGTTCAGTTTATAGGTAATCAACGAACCCTTAATGTTTTCTACTTCAAACTGCAAACATTCCACCAGTTCCGGTGCAGTGTCTTTGCCATTTTCAGTAATCACCATTTCAACGCCAACATCTTCAGGTTTTAATCCTTTTAAATCAACGGTAACCATTGCCGGATACGCTTCTCCAATTTGCAGCACATTGGTAATTCCATCAGTAATCTGCACATCTTTTACCTCAATCTGATCCCAAACCGAGGAAACATCAAATTTCCATTGGGCAATTTCTTTTGCAAGTTTATAATCTGAGGCAATCAGTCGTGAGCTTCGTTCTGCCTGTGGTTTGTAAAAACGATCCTGATAATCGCGGATCATCCTTGCAGTGGTGAAATTAGGAGAAACCTGGGCAAACGTATTTTTGATGAATGAAACCCATTTTTCCGGAATACCTTCGCGGTTACGGGTATAAAAGGCCGGCAAAATCTCGTCTTCAAAAATATTATAAATGGTTTCAGCATCCAGTTCGTCCTGAAGATCATTTACATCGTACGAATTTTCCTGAGATAACGCCCAACCTGCATCTTTCTTATAACCTTCGACCCACCAGCCATCAAGTACAGAAAAATGTATCGTTCCGTTCATGACTCCTTTTTCGCCGCTGGTACCAGAGGCTTCTAACGGACGGGTTGGTGTGTTCATCCAGATGTCAACACCCTGAAGCATCATTTTGGCCAGATTCATGTCATAGTTCTGAACGAACAATATTTTTCCGGCAAACTCGGGACGTTTTGATATTTCAAAAATATACTTGATCAGATCCTGACCGGCTTTATCGGCAGGATGAGCCTTTCCGGCGAAAATAAACTGTACTGGCCGTGCCGGATCGTTCACCAGTTTTGATAAACGGTCGAGGTTACGGAACAGAAGGTGTGCTCTTTTATAAGTAGCAAAACGACGCGCAAAACCAATGGTCAAAGCATAAGGATTTAGTTTTCCTAAAACTTCAGAAATTAATTTCGGATTTTCATGTCGTTTAATGAAGGTGTTTGTAAATCGTTGCTTGATATATCCGATGGTTTTCAGCCGAAGGGTTTGTTTCAAATTCCAGATTTCTTCATCTGATATTTTGTAGATTCTTTCCCACGAATCAAAATCAAGCTGGTCTTCAGGAAATCCATCACCGAAATATTTCCGGTGCAGTTCTTTCCATTCCTTAGCAGCCCAGGTAGCATAATGCACACCATTGGTTACATAACCAACAGCAAGTTCCTCGGGAAGGAATCCTTTATATAGTGGGCTGAGCACATCTTTTGAAACTTCTCCGTGTAACATACTTACCCCGTTAATACCTTGTGAAAGGTTGCAGGCCAGGTAGCTCATATTAAAATGATCTTCGTAAACTTCTGCCTTTCCCAGCCCAACAAATTCGTCCCAGGTAATTCCAACCTTTTCAGGATATTTCTGCATATAATGTTTAAACATATCCTGATGAAAGGAATCATGTCCGGCGGGAACGGGAGTATGGGTGGTAAACAGGGTTGATGCACGTATAACTTCTTTGGCTTCGGCATATTGAAGGCCTTTTTCAGTAACAAAACCGATCATTCTTTCCAGACCAATCATCGCTGCATGACCTTCGTTGCAATGGTAAATATCCATTTCAATGCCCATCTTTTTTAGAGCACGTATACCTCCAAGACCAAGAAGCATTTCCTGTTTCAAGCGGTTTTCGTTGTCACCACCATACAGATGATGGGTCACAAAGCGGTCTTCGTCGGAGTTGGCTTCAAAATCTGTATCGAGCAGATAAAGTTTTATGGAACCTACACTTACCTGCCACAAGCGGGCTGTTAAAGTACGACCTGGATATTCCACCTGAACGTTAATCCAATTACCATCTTTATCATATGCAGGTAATACAGGAATTTTGGAAAATTGCTGGGCATCGTAGTTTGAAAGTTGTTCTCCGTTTATAGAAATATTCTGACGGAAATAACCGTAACGGTATAACAAACCAACAGCGACAAGATTTACTTTGGAATCGCTGGCTTCTTTCAGGTAATCACCCGCCAGGATACCTAAACCTCCCGAAAAAATCTTTAGACTGTCGTGCAAGCCATATTCCATACTGAAATAGGCGATGGAGGGTCCACTCAGCACTTCCCGCTGGGCCAGATATTTATGCAGTGACGATGAAACCTGATGCATTTTCAAGAGAAACTCATCATCATTTTCCAATTCAAGAAAGCGTTGGTAATTAACTTCCTCAAGCAGAATTATCGGATTATGCTCACACTCTTCCCAAATTTCAGCATCAATGGCCTGAAACAGGTCACGTGCTTCGGTATTCCAAACCCACCACAAATTGCGGCTTAGCTCTTTAAGCGGAGTCAATTTCTCAGGGATATTCGACTCTACAAATAATTTTTTCCAGACTGGTTGTTCCACGATTGATTGTTTTATAAATCTAACACCTTTCCCCATCATTTTCTATCTATCTGTTAATCTAAATCTTCACCATATTTAAAGGGACAAAAGAAGTCAAAAAAATACTTAAACCAAATACTTAATGTAAAAAGGACGTTAATTCTTCGGCAACTATATGTTAGGCTTCTACAACGGGTAATTTACACTGAAGTAAAATTTTCTGTCAGGCTGAGGTAGATTTGTCGAATCTGAGCAGCAGAATTCTTCCAGAGGAATTTTTTGGATTCTTTTTTCCCCACTTTACCTAGCAACGTTTTTCGAGTGGGATTGTTTAATAAATCGATCAATGCCACAGACATTCCATGAACATCCCAATAATCTACCTTTATTGCACTCTTAATTATTTCGCACACACCGCTTTGCCTGGAAATAATTACCGGAAGCCCTGCCTGCATCGCTTCCAGTGTCACTATACCAAAAGGTTCTGAAACTGAGGGCATCACAAAAATATCGCTTTCAAAAAACAATCGCGGAACTTCACAGTCCGGAATAAAACCCGGAAAATCAATGTACTGCGAAATATTCATTTCGGCAGCCCGTTTGATCATCGAATCGCGCAGGTCGCCCTTGCCAGCCATAACAAAACGTACATTCTCCATTTTCTGAAGAACCAGAAACGCGGCATCGAGAAAATATCCAGGTCCTTTCTGCAAAGTAATCCGGCCCAAAAAAGTAACTCTTTTTTCGGCAACCGTCTCGTTCTGTTTTGACTTAACCCCTGAATTAATTGGCTCTACGGCATTATAAACAGTAATTACCTTCGATGGTTCGATGTGGTAATTTCGGACAATGACATCACGGGTTAAATTACTTACAGCAATAATCTGGCTGGCAGCACTCAACCCTTCTTTTTCGATAGTGCAAATAGCGGGATTTACCTGCTGCCCGCTTCGGTCGAATTCGGTGGAATGTATGTGCACGACCAGTGGTTTGCCTGAAATTCGTTGTGCAGCAATTCCTGCCGGAAAGGTCATCCAGTCGTGCACATGAATGATATCAAAATCCAATTCCCGGGCAAGAGTCTCAGCCACCAGAGCATAATTCTGTATTTCCTGAAAAAGATTGGTCCCATAATCGCCACCAAACACAAATTTCCCTTCCGGGGTGATTTCGATTAACCGCTTTTCTTCTGAAAGAAATTTTGATTTCAATTCGGAATACTCGCTGGTTCCCAGATATGGGACTAAATCCGACTTCAATTCATAATAGCTGACTTTTGAATCGGTATCATCAAATTGCAGTTGCTTTTTTATAACAGGTATTTCACCGGCACCAATCAAGGAAACATTCGATTGAACTTCATCTCCAAATTTTCTTGGGACGACAAATGTTACCTCCACATCACTGAATCCGGACAAAGCTTTGGTCAGTCCGTAGCAGGCTGTTCCCAATCCGCCTGATATATGTGGCGGAAATTCCCAGCCAAACATTAATACTCTCATCATTTCAGTAAAAAGAAATAAGAAATAAGGAAAAGTGAAATACGGAGACAAACTGCTCAGCTTCACAATTCCTGAAAACGTGTTAATTCCTGTTCAAAATAATTTCTTTCCCGTGTAAAATCAAGAGAAGGAAAATCGGCCATAAGCTGTTCTATCTGATTCAGATTTAAATATATAAAATCCTTGTATTCGTTCGTTTTCGGATTAACCGGACGATGGTCCATTGATTTCTTCAATTTCTCTATTTTTTTTGAAATCTCTTTACTTTCACTACTAATTATCACTTTACTAAACCGCTCAAAAATGTAATCAGTTGCAACCGGGCTTAAATGCAGCATATCTTCAGCATAAAAACGGTAATCCCGCAGTTCATCCATCACGATTTCGTACGATGGAAAATAAGCGCAAACCTGATTGCCAAATCCACGGATTAACTGATCGATAGCCAGCAAAAGTGTCGCTTTGCTGAGCTGATTTTCAACGGCGCCATCTTTCCAATGACGAATGGGGCTCACTGTAAAAATAACCTTTAAACCGGGATTTATTTTCCAGATTTGTTCCAGTAATTCGCGGTAAGTTTCAGTAATTTCAAACACTCCAAGCCGAAATCGTTTAAATTCTGATGCCGGTACTTTATGGCAGTTTGAGACAATCTTCCCGGTTTCTTTTAGTTCATATACCCAGGCTGTACCAAAGGTAATGATCAGGAAGTCGGCTGTTTCCAGAAATTCATTAGAAATGGCAATTCGTTCACTAATTTTTTGAAGGGCTGCATCGCGGTCAATGTCCGAAAATCGGCTGTGATGGAAATAGCTATTCCACAAACCATGATCGTTAAACAAATCCTTTTCCGTAAAAATTCGCTTTTCAAGTAAAATTTTCAGGCTATTGGCAATCGACATCGGATTATACAAAATACCAAACGGATTCATGTCCACCTTAAATTTCAGATCGAGCAATTTCTGCCCGATATTCTCTGTAAAGCACGATCCCATAAGCATCATACTTTTCGAATAATCCATTTTTAAGGGAAATTCAGGGATATTTATTTCGGTAAAAAAAGACATAAACGACAATTTGACAATTAAACAATTTGGCAATTTGACAATGGAAAAACTTGCCTTTTTAACCCGAGACTCAAGATTCTAAACTCAAGATTTCAATCCAGTTTCTCCAAAACCATTGCTGTACGGGCAGGTATGTATAGTCGCAGATAATTCTGATTTCCCTTACCATCTTCTGGAATGGTTGAATAAACCAGGCTGTCATCAATACGGTTTTGGCCACCAAAACGATACTCGTCAGTGTTTAAAACAATCTTGTATTTGGACGGCTTTATCGGAATGCCATAATCGGCAAACGATTGTGTCGGATTAAAGTTGAAAACAAACAAATGCTTTCCTCGGGAATAGACCAGAATCTGATTGTCTTTATGATCGTATATCCAGTTCACTTCAGGAACTTCGATTAGCTTAGCTTTTTTCACGAGTGTAATCATCCCACGGTCGAAATCTGACAACCAACTGTATTTCAAATCATGATTGTCTGCCAAACTCCACATACGACGGGCATGTGCATACGACCAGTTATTCCCTTCCCTTGGAAAATCAATCCATTCCGGATGACCAAATTCGTTACCCATAAAATTCAGGTAAGCGCCTCCGGCGCAGGAAAGTGTTGCCAAACGGATCATTTTATGCAGCGCGATGCCACGTTCAACAGCCAGATTTGGCTGGTCTTTCCGCATACTGAAGTACATTTCCTTGTCAATCAGACGAAAGATGATTGTTTTGTCACCTACCAGAGCCTGATCATGCGATTCAGCATAACTCACTACTTTTTCGTCCAGCCGTTTCGAAGTTAGTTCATGAAAAATATAGCCAACATCCCATTTTTCGTCCGATACTTCTTTAATCAATTTAATCCAGAAATCTGGGACTCCCATCGCCATGCGGTAATCAAATCCTACACCTCCATCTTTATAGGGGGTTGCTAATCCGGGCAACCCACTCATTTCTTCAGCTATCGAAAGTGCTTTTGGATTAATTTCATGAATTAACCGATTAGCCATGATGAAGTATGTAAAAGCTTCCTGATCGAGTCCATCGTTAAAATAATCGTCGTAGCTGGTAAATGCTTTTCCCAAACCGTGATCAAAATAAAGCATGCTGGTCACACCGTCGAAACGAAAACCATCGAACTTGAATTCATCGAGCCAGTACTGGATATTGGAGAGCAAAAAATGAATGACTTCAGTTTTGCCATAATTAAAACAATACGAATCCCAGGCTGGATGCTCGCCTTTTCCACCATCATGAAAAAACTGCCAACGTGTGCCGTCATATTTGCCCAATCCCTCATTTTCATTTTTTACCGCATGTGAATGTACCAAATCAATAATTACTGAAATGCCCAAACCGTGAGCTTCATCAACTAAATGTTTCAATTCTTCGGGAGTGCCAAAACGCGACGAAGGAGCGAAAAAACTGGATACATGATATCCAAAACTTCCGTAATACGGATGCTCGGGAATGGCCATAAGCTGAATGGTATTATAACCTGCTTTCTGAACACGCGGCAAAATATCGGTTCTGAATTCGTTATAAGTGTGCACCCGTTCGTTTTCTCCGGCCATACCAATGTGACCTTCGTAAATCAATGGCGCCTCATTTTTTCTCTTAAACACTGCCTTTTTCCATTGATAAGTTTTTTCGGGAGCCCAAACCTGGGCATTAAATATTTTCGTATGATCGTCCTGAACTACGCGGTTAGCCCACGCAGGAATGCGTTTTCCCTGACCACCCTGCCAATGAACTGAAAATGCGAATAATTGGCCATGATTCATTTTCTCAAGGGAAAGGCAAAGTTCCCAATTGCCTGAACCAGTAGATTTTAATTCATAATCCGGTCGCTCCCGCCAGTTGTTAAATTCACCGATCAGGAATATTGCAGTAGCATTGGGTGCCCAGTCGCGAATAATCCACTCAGTGTTTGTACTGTGCAATCCATACCATTTGTGTCCCTGTGCAAACCCGGACAGACTCTGGCCATTCAAAATTTCTTTTTCAGTTTCCCGGGCAACTTGCAAACGCCTGATAATGGTTGATGCAAAGGGTTCGAGATAACTATCTTTCATGACAAAATTCGGAAGTTTCATAGCGTTTTCAGTTTGCTTAAAGATAAGAAAAAGGTACTGGTTTGGTGGTCATTCAAGTAATATTCAAGGATGTTTTCCGGGAAATTGAGTCACACCTTATTCCAAAGTCATAAATATATATCCGGGAATTAAATTGATTTGCTTTGAATTCAAAACAATTGTATCCGTTTGATTAAGAGTAACTATTGTTCCTTCAGAGACTTTGAAAAATTCCATTGCCTCCATTAAACCATTTAATTCCCGATCCTTATTTTCTCCATGAACTTCAAGGCAGGCCTGAATCAAGACAACCGATTGATCGTTTTTGAAAACAACAAAATCACATTCGCCCTTTTCTTTGAAATAGAAGATTGATGAATAAATTCGTCGGAGGTGAATATAAACTGCATTTTCAAACAATCGCCCTTTGTCTTTCGAAAAGCTAAGCGAATTTGCATTAACCATTCCATTATCAATGGCATAAACCTTACGGGGGTTCATTGAACTTGCTTTCACCGACCAACTAAAACGAGGCAGGAAGAAAAATAAATATGAATCCTGCAACCATGCCAGATAATCTGAAACCGTATTCGCAGATCCAATGGAGAAATTATTCCGGATACTGTTAAAGGTAAATTCCTTTCCCACATTTGAAATCAGGAAAAGGGTGATATCCATCAACGACCTGGTATTCTTAATGTTGTAGCGTATGGCAATATCTCTGAAAACAATATCCTTTAAAAGGCTTTGCAGTACTTCGGTCTTTTCAGAATCCAGATATTCAGGAAATCCACCCTTTTGCAAATAATCTTCAAATGACGAGTTGTTGTTGCCCCGATCTTTAAAGTGCAAATATTCAGGATATGAAAATGGGAATAGCTCGTGTCCAATGTATCTTCCAGTAAGGCGGGTTCCAAGTTCTTTGCTTAAAAGTGAGGCATTCGAACCGGTAATATAGACTTTTTCACCACGATCGTGCAATTGCCTTACAAAAATTTCCCAGGCTTGCACATTCTGAATCTCATCAAAGAAATAAGCTGTTTTGCCTGAACCTATAACTTCATCAAGCTTCTGGAAATCACCAACTTCAAATCCGAATATGCGAGAATCTTCAAAGTTAAAGTATGCGATATCAGCACATTGACTCATGATCTGTTTCAAAAAAGTACTCTTTCCACACCTCCTTACTCCTGAAATGACCTCAACATGCTTCGTAGTTGGATTCATTTTTTGCATATAGGTGCGGGTAATTAATCCCTCCTTCTGCAACAGATTGGCCTGCTGAAGCTGGTATGCCTGTTCGATATCAGTTTTGAATACCATGACGGTGCAGTTTATCCCACAAATATAAACAAGTTTATATTGCCAAAATAAACTATTTGTAATCTTTTACAAAATCTTGGAAGTTTCATAGCAATTTCAATTTGCCTAAAGTTTAGAAAAACAAGTTGCCGGTATGCCTTTCACCGTAAAGATGAACTCAAGTAGGACTAAAAAAATTAGCAAAGAGTTTCAACACGTTGAAACTCTTTGCTACACAAATTTTAAAACCCGTTTCTTACTTATTTCTTTTTAGTAAACTCCTGAATGAATTTCTGATCCAGTTCATCCGAATCGCCGTATTGGTCACGAAGTTCGGTTAGACGTTTGTGTAAATCCTTTTGGACGCCGGCATAGGCCGGATCATCATAAATACTCTTCGTTTCGTGCGGATCTTTTTCCAGATCGTACATTTCCCATTCATCAACATCATAATAAAAATGGATGAGTTTATAACGGTCGGTACGAACTCCGTAATGACGCTTGACCATATGCTCTGCAGGATACTCGTAATACTGGTAATAAATGGCATTGCGCCACTTGCCTTTTTCACCTTTTACCACTTTGCGAAACGACAAACCTTGCATGTCAGATGGAGCTTTTACACCAGCATAATCCAGAAAAGTGGGTGCAAAATCAAGATTCTGAACCAACTCATTGACCACTGTTCCGGGCTTAATTTCCTTTGGAAAGCGCATCAGGATTGGAGTACGGAAGGATTCTTCGTACATAAACCGTTTGTCGAACCAGCCGTGTTCACCCAGGTAAAAACCCTGATCAGAAGTATAAATTACAATGGTGTTTTCAGTCAGACCGTTTTGATCCAGGTAATCCAGCATTTGTCCAACTCCGTCATCTACCGATTTAATGCATTTCAGGTAATCGCGCAGGTATCGTTGATACTTCCATTTGGCCAGTTCCCTTCCTTCCGGTTTATTTCGGATAAATAATTCGTTTCGCGGATTGTATGCTTTACGCCACATTTCACGCTGATGTTCGTCCATACGATTAATGTTACCCATAAAGTTGGTTGGCTCTCCGGTGTATGGATCGTTCTCAAATTTCATGTCGTGTCCCCAGGTCATAATCGGAACAATTCCCATTTCCTGCTTATGGGCTGCGGTTCCCCTTCCAGCGTAATCGTCAAAAAAGTTTTCCGGAAAAGGAAACTCACGATCTTCATACAAATCCAGATATTTTTCCTCCGGAAGCCAGTTTCGATGTGGGGCTTTCTGATGATAAAGCAAACAGAAAGGCTTCGACTTGTCGCGGCCTTTGTCCAGCCAATTGATGGCAAATTCGGTGGTCAGAGTAGTGACATAGCCCGGAAATCTTTTCTTTACACCGTTTTCAATAAAGTCAGGATTGTAATATTGGCCTTGTCCTGGTAAAACATTCCAGTAATCAAATCCCTGTGGCGCACCGTCCAAATGGATTTTACCGATCATGGCAGTTTGGTAGCCATTTTGCTGAAGTATTTTGGCAAAGTTTTGCTGATCCCAGTTAAATCCTCCCCGGTTATCGACTTTGCCATTGAGGTGACTAAACTTTCCGGTGAGCATTACCGCACGGCTTGGAGCACAAATTGAATTGGTGACAAACCCCCGGTTGAAAATCGCTCCCTGACGGGCAATACGGTCAATATTGGGAGTTTCGTTCAGACCACATCCATAGGCGCTGATGGCCTGATAAGCATGATCGTCACTCATAATAAAGACAATGTTCGGACGGGCTTGCCTGGGTGCTTGTTTTGCTGTAACCGGCAAAACACCGGCAGAGCAAAGTCCGAGCATGGTTAATACATTGGTTCGGTTCATATTAATTGGAATTTAGTTAGTTTCAGTATCGAATTAGGAAAAAGAAAAAAGGAAAAAGAGAGGTGCTTCGATTTTTCATATGCGATCCGCCAGTATTGCTCCCTTCGATACGCTTCGCTACTCAGGGAGCGGCACTTCCGACTTCCGACTTCGGTCTTCCAACTTCCAACTATTGTACTTTTCCTGCTTCCCTCCGGTTCTTTCCTTCAATCTTCTGAATGTCATCGCCCAAATCTTCGCGGGCTTCGTCGGCCAGCTTCTTTAATTCAGCTAATATTTCAGGATAATATTCTTTTACATCGTATCGTTCACCCGGATCGCGACGAAGATCATACAAACCTTCTTCGTACAGGAAGTTTTCATTTGTTCCTCCCGGAAATCCGTCAACTCCCGGTTTAAATCCAATGTAAGTGCGGCCAGGATGTGCAAATACCAGTTTCCAGTCACCCTTACGAACGGCTTCCAGACTATTTTTGCGGTAATAATAAAGGAACGACTGGCGTGGATTGGCATTTTGATCCCCCAACATAAGCGGTAAAATATTTATCCCATCAATCTTCTTTACCGGAAATTGTGAATTGGTGAGGAAAGCCAAAGTTGGCAAAATATCAATAGTTGAAGCCAGTTTGTTGCAAACGGTACCTTCCGCAATATGTCCGGGCCATTTCATGATACAGGGTTCGCGCTGTCCACCTTCAAAACTGGCGCCTTTCCCTTCACGCAATCCTCCTGTTGAACCGGCATGATTACCAAAATTAAGCCATGGACCATTATCGGAAGTGAAAATTACCAGCGTATTCTTTTCTAGACCGTTTTCTTCGAGTGCCTTGATCACTTCACCCACCGACCAGTCGATCTCCATAATTACATCACCATACAAACCCTGTTCACTTTTTCCCTTAAATTTGGAAGATACAGTAAGAGGAACATGCGGCATGGAGTGCGCCAGATAAAGAAAGAATGGATTTTTCTTATTGGCACTGATAAACCGAACAGCTCTTTCGGTATAAAGAGTCGTCAATTCCGACTGATCGTCCAGCGTTTTTATTTCCCTGATTTTATCATTGCCATCAATTAGCGGAAGTACTGGATGCCGGGCTTTGTTTGAATTTTCTGCCGTAGGTTTGCCATCAAAATTTACCGGCCACATATCGTTGGAATATGGCAAACCCAAATATTCGTCAAATCCTTGCTGTAAGGGCAGAAACTCTCGTTGATAACCCAAATGCCATTTGCCGATAGCCGCTGTTTTGTAATTACTTTTTTTCAGCATTTCTGCAATGGTTTCTTCGGTCGGATTCAGTCCAATTTTGGCATCGGGCATTAGAGCTCCTGAAATTCCAACACGGTTTGGATAGCAACCGGTCATGATTCCGGCACGCGAAGCGCTGCAAACCGCCTGTGCCGAAAGAAAGCTGGTAAACCGAACTCCCTGTGAAGCCATTTTATCCAGGTTGGGCGTTTTGTATTGAGTCGCTCCGTAACAGCTTAAATCGCCATAACCCAGGTCATCGCAAAAAATGAGTATGATATTTGGATTGGTTGCTTTTTCGGCGGGAAAACTTATCGCAGGAATAGAAGCTACTGCAAGTCCTGTAAAAAGAGAATGCTTCAATAGTTTGTTCATTGGTCAGTTGATTTAAGTTTGGTCCCAATGTCAAATCTACAAAAAAAAGAGGCTGTTAAGTAATATGCCTAACAGCCTCTTCAAAGTATTCTTATAATCTCTTTACTCTTTACTTTTTCCTTGTTTTTAGTCAATCATCTCAAATCCACAATACGGAACCAATACTTTTGGAATCCGGATTCCTTCCGGATTCTGGTTGTTTTCGAGCAAGGCCGCCAAAATGCGAGGCAGAGCCAAAGCACTTCCGTTCAGTGTATGCGCAATGACTGGTTTTTTGGTGGCTTCGTCGCGGTATCGTAATTTCAGACGATTGGCCTGGAAACTCTCGAAATTGGACACCGAACTCACTTCCAGCCATTTTTCCTGAGCAGCCGAGAACACTTCAAAATCGTAAGTTAAAGCAGACGTAAAACTCATATCGCCGCCACACAAACGCAGGATGCGGTATGGCAATTCAAGTTTTTCAACCAGGCCAGTCACATGGGACACCATTTCGTCGAGCCGTTCATATGAACTATCAGGATGAGCAATCTGCACGATTTCCACTTTGTCGAACTGGTGCAGACGGTTCAATCCACGAACATCTTTCCCATACGAACCAGCTTCACGGCGGAAACAAGCGCTGTACGCCGTATTTTTTATCGGCAAATCTTTTGCTTCCACAATCACATCGCGATAAATATTGGTTACCGGGACTTCAGCAGTCGGAATCAGATACAGATTATCGGCAGTGGCATGGTACATTTGTCCTTCCTTGTCAGGCAATTGTCCGGTTCCAAAACCTGAATCTTCGTTCACCATATAGGGCGGCTGGATTTCGAGATATCCCGAATTGCTTGCTTCGTCCAAAAAGAAATTGATCAATGCACGTTGTAAGCGAGCACCTTTGCCTTTGTAAACCGGGAACCCTGCTCCGGTGATTTTAACTCCGAGTTCAAAATCGATGATGTCGTATTTTTTGGCCAGATCCCAGTGAGGAACACTGTTTTCGGGCAATACCGGAATCTCGCCGTTGCGTTTTACTACTAGGTTATCTTCCGGAGTGCGACCTTCAGGAACAATATCCGCAGGAAGGTTGGGGAGCAAAACCTGCAGATTAAAAACTTCCTTGTCTATTTGGGCAAAATCTTCGTCGAGTTGTTTAATGCTATCTTTAAGTTCAGCGGTCCGGTTTTTGGCAGCTTCAGCCTCTCCGGTTTTACCCTCGCGCATCAGGATTCCGACTTCTTTCGAAATTTTATTCATTTCAGCCTTGAACTGGTCAGCGCTGGCCTGTATTTCATTTTTCCGGACCGACAAACCAGTTATCTGCTTTACTATTTCCGAAGCGTTGAAATTTTTCTTTTTCAGTTTTAAGATGACCAGATCAGGATTTTCCTGTATAAACTTTAAGTTGAGCATTTCGGTGTTTTTTAGTGACTGACAAATTTAAAACAAAAAAATCTCCTGCCTTCGTAAAAGCAGGAGATTATTTAACGAATATCTTTTGATCGTTTTAGTTAACTTCTGTAGCAACTACAGGTTCAACAGTTACAAACGATTTGTTGTCTCTTCTTTTTTTGAAAACAACAGTTCCATCAATCAAAGCAAATAAAGTATGATCTCTACCCATACCTACATTTAAACCTGGATGATGTGAAGTACCTCTCTGGCGAACAATAATGTTACCAGCTGTTGCAGCCTGACCGCCGTATATTTTAACGCCTAGTCTTTTGCTTTCTGATTCGCGACCGTTTCTTGAACTACCCGCACCTTTCTTATGAGCCATGGTAAATTTTTTTAATTGTTATCCTATTACTTCTTCAATTTGAATTTTGGTCATGTACTGGCGGTGACCATTCATTTTCTGGTATCCTTTTCTTCTTCTTTTCTTGAAGACCAATACTTTATCTCCTTTGACGTGCTCAACTACAGTAGCAGTTACACTTGCACCTTCAACACCAGGAGTTCCAACTTTAACAGCACCTTCATTGTCAACCAAAAGAACTTTGTCAAAAACGACAGTTTCGCCTTCAGCATTTTCCAAACGGTGTACATAAATTTTCCGGCCTTTTTCAACTTTCATTTGCTGACCGGCAATTTCTACAATTGCGTACATTTCAATGTGTTTTAATATTTCTTCCGGCAGGCGGGAATCATTCAATTACCGCTTATTGGGCCTGCTCGAAATCTTTCGGACTGCAAAAGTATATAATTTTCAATGATCACCAAATGGGTACATTAAATTTTCTGAATTATTTTACTCTGCATCAAAGCAAATTTTCCGTATTCATTTGGGAAGAATTACAAAAGCTAATACCTGAACATTCAAAAAGAATGCAAAACTATTGTTATATTTGTTTCGCAAGTTTTCCGATTTTTAAAGCTGAATGGAGAAAATTAAACTCAATATATTAGGATTATCGGTTAGTCAGTCGCAATCAGGGGCTTATGCACTGGTACTGGCCGAAGAGAATGGTGACCGCAGAATACCTATTATAATAGGGCCGATTGAAGCCCAGTCTATTGCCATTCAACTGGAAGGACTGAAACCACCACGGCCACTGACACACGACCTTTTCAAACAGATGGCAACAGCATTCAACATTGAGGTGACCGAAATTATCATTTATAAACTTGAAGAAGGAATTTTCTATTCTGAACTGATTTGTGTGCGAAACGAAAAACAAATCATTATAGATTCACGAACCTCCGATGCGGTTGCACTTTCACTTCGCTTTAACTGTCCGATTTATACTACCGAAGAAATTATTTCAAGAGCTGGTATTGTTATTGAATTTGAAAATGAACAGGGCCAGGAAGAATGGCATCAATCGGTGAGTGACGAACCACTTCGGGGGAAACACGAATACGAAAAGTACACTTCAGCCGAACTAAACCAGATGCTGAACAATGCTGTAAGTTCCGAAGACTACGAAAAAGCATCGGCCATCAGGGATGAAATAAACCGCCGGAGAAAAGAATAAGCTTTTCGACAATCCTTCACAATTCCAGCATTTTAAACACCATGCAACTCTTGAATTTTGACTGCACATCGAATTTATTCAAACTTGATGGCTTAGATTGCTTGTTTCCTTTTCGAATAAGCAGATTTTAGTAGTTTTAAACCCGTTAAAAACCGTTCATATCTAACAACTAAATTATGGGGATTAAGAATCGTTTGATCATCATGAACTTTTTCCAGTTTTTTGTCTGGGGAGCCTGGATGATGACGCTTGGGCATTACGGATTTGTTGAAAAACAATGGAATGGCGCTGAATTTGGTTTGGTATTCTCTACCATGGGATTTGCCTCTCTGATTATGCCAACAGTTTTCGGTATTGTAGCCGACAAATGGAAAGCAAACTACGTGTATGCAATTTTGCACTTGTTATTTGGTATTACCATGTGTTTATTGCCATTTATCGATGCTCCGATACCTTTTTTCTGGGTGCTCTTGATAGCCATGAGTTTTTATATGCCTACCATTGGTTTGAATAATTCCATTGGTTTTACAATATTGAAAAACGAAGGAAAAGACCCTACTAAGTATTTTCCACCGATAAGGGTTTGGGGTACAGTAGGTTTCATTGTTGCCATGTGGATTACCAACTTATTTACAAAAGATTGGGGATTTGGGCAGAGCATCAAAGTGTCATTCTTTATTTCGGCAATAATGGCTTTATTTTTATCGCTTTTCTCATTTTTCTTCCTGCCCAATTTAAAAAGAGAAAAAGAAGAAAAATTTATTGGCAAAAAAACACTAATACAGAAATTAGGATTGGAAGCTTTCGTTTTGTTTAAACAAAAGAAAATGGCACTTTTCTTCCTTTTCAGTTTGATGTTGGGTGGTTCGTTGCAATTGACCAATGCATACGGCGATAGCTTTTTGCAAGACGCAACCGTTTTCCCTATAGGTGAACTGATTAATAATTTTTCAACTATCATTCTTTCCGTGTCGCAGATTTCCGAAACGATGTTTATTCTTGCCATTCCTTTCTTTATGAAACGCTTTGGAATTAAGAAAGTAATGGTTTTCAGCATGGTCGCATGGGTGTTACGTTTTGGTTTGTTCGGGCTTTCCGATAATTCGGTACTCGGTTTTACGTTGATTATTGCTTCATGTATTATTTACGGTATGGCATTCGATTTTTTCAATATTTCAGGCGCATTATTTGTTGAAAAAAATACCGATTCGAAAATTCAATCGTCAGCACAAGGTGTTTTTATGCTAATGACTAATGGAATAGGAGCTGTATTGGGGAATATTATTGCAGGATTAGTAATTGCAAAATGGTATGAAGACCCTGCTACTCATGTGAAAGATTGGCCTGGCATATGGATGGCATTTGCCGCGTATTCGCTGGTTGTTACAGTTTTGTTCGCAATTTTCTTTAAATACAAACACACTGAAAAAGCAGCAATTTAAAATCTCTGTCAGGCGAGGCTTCCTGATTTTAAACGAATAGTAGCGTATTGTTTTCAATTTTTCCTGAAAACGATGCGCTTTCTTTTTACTCCAACTTGTCATTTTACCCGAAAACTTTTTACCTTGCCACCGGTTAAAATGACCTTATCAAAAGGCATAAAAATGAAACAATATCTTGACCTCTTAAAACATGTAATCGCCAACGGGGCTGAAAAAAGTGACCGAACTGGAACCGGAACCATCAGTATTTTCGGCTACCAGTCGAGATTCGATTTGTCTGAAGGATTCCCGATGCTGACCACAAAAAAACTGCACCTGAAGTCGATCATTCACGAATTACTTTGGTTCCTTACCGGCGATACAAACATCAAATACCTGAAAGAAAATGGTGTGCGAATATGGGACGAATGGGCCGATGAATCCGGAAATTTAGGTCCGGTTTACGGTTATCAGTGGCGCTCATGGCCAACTCCCGATGGAAAACACATCGATCAAATCTCGAAAGTAGTTGAAAGCCTGACTTCTAATCCTGATTCGCGCCGTCACCTGATTAGCGCCTGGAATGTTGGCCAGATCGATCAGATGAACCTTCCGCCATGCCATATTTTGGTTCAATTTTATGTGGCCGATGGAAAACTTTCGTGCCAGTTATATCAGCGCAGTGCCGATATTTTTTTGGGAGTGCCTTTTAATATTGCATCGTACGCACTACTGACCATGATGATGGCTCAGGTCTGTGGACTTCAGCCTGGTGAATTTGTTCATACGCTTGGCGATGCGCACATTTATCTCAACCACATGGAACAGGTCAAATTGCAATTGTCAAGAGAACCTTTTCCACTCCCGCTTATGAAAATAAATCCAGACGTAAAAAGCATTTTTGACTTCAAATACGAGGACTTTGAATTAAGAGGTTATCAGGCACATCCGCATATTCCTGGAAAAGTGGCGGTTTAATTTTTGAATTGACTTATCCCGATTAATTTATGATACACGAAAATATCTCTATCATAGTAGCCATTGCACAGAACTTCGCCATTGGCAAGAACAACGATTTGTTATTTCACTTGCCCAACGATCTGAAACGTTTTAAGCAAATCACCACCGGCCATCCGGTTATTATGGGACGGAACACCTTACTTTCTCTACCTAAAGGTGCGCTTCCCAACCGACGGAACATAGTAATTACCGACAATCCGGAAGAAAAATTTGAAGGTTGTGAAATGGTTTTGTCAATTGATGAAGCCGTGGAAGCCGTTAAAAATGAGACTGAATCTTTTGTTATTGGAGGTGGTATGATTTACCGACAGTTTTATCCGTTTGCCGGGAAACTCTATCTAACCTTGGTACATCGCGACTTTGACGCCGATGTATATTTCCCTGAAATAATTTATTCGGAATGGAATGAACTACTGCGAGAAGATCATTTCGATGAGTACAACGGTTTTAATTATTCTTACCTGAATCTGAAAAGAAGGCCCCTCTAAATCTCCCCTAAGGACAAAAGCCTCATCCCCAACCCTTCTCCAAAGGAGAAGGGAGTCAAGAAATGAAGAATCTGAAGATTTTGGCATCCAATGAACCCTTAAAAAGTCAGTTCATTTACCTTAGAGAAATATATATTGAGTACCGTTTTTTAAGCCCCCTCTTTTGGAGGGGGTTTGGGGGAGGCTGTTCTCATAATAAAATCCCAATGTTGTCAAATCGTTGATGATAATCATTTATCGAACACTGAATCACTTCAAGCGCTTCACTTACTCCGTAGGTGTGAGTAATTTCTGTATGGCTGATTTTTCCAGGCATATCTTTGTAAGTCAGGAAATAATGTTTCAGGCGTTCCACAACAATGTCAGGAAGATCAGATAGATCCTTATATTCGCTGTAAACCACATCATTGGTTAAAACTGCGATAATTTTATCATCGGCTTCATTGCCGTCGATCATCCGAAATCCGCCGATTGGCCTGGCATCAACCAAAATATCGCCATGAGCAATGGTCTTTTCGGTTAAAACACAAATATCAATCGGGTCGCCATCACCCTTAATGCCAGTCTTTCCGCTTTTCTCCATACAATAATTACCAACCTCGTTGCCGCAGTAAGTCTGAGGGATGAACCCATAAAGAGCCGGGACTACATTGGAATATTTTTGGGGACGGTCAAGCTTTAGAAATCCACTTTCCTTGTCAATCTCATATTTTACTGTATCTGTTGGTACAACTTCTATGAAAGCAACGACATTTTCGGGAGCTTCTTTGCCGATGAAAACGCCATGCCATGGATGTGATTTATACCGAAGTCCCATCAAACGTCCAATTGGATCAGATAATCTGTCTGCCATAATCAATATTTTAGTTTTTATGATATAACCTTTTCCTGAACAAAAAGTTTAATTAATCAAAAGTAACACGAAAAACCTGAAATAATTCTTTTACATGAATTAAAAAAAATCTCCAGATGCAACTATTTTTGATTCGCCCGAAGTTTGATTTTTTTCGTAATTGGAATAAAATGTCCATATTTGAAGGCTCAAAAAGAAGTCGTTAAATTGGCATTATTGCACCGGGAATACTAAATATTTAAAAAGTCTTGTCGCGGGCATACGAAGCACCAATTTAGATCGTTATATAATCGATTAATATTAAAAATCTGTAAAATGATATTTCTAGTAGAAACTGCAGCAACTGAAATTCCATATTTAGATCTGATTATGAAGGGCGGATGGTTAATGGTACCATTGTTCGCATTGTCAATCATTGCGGTCTTCATATTTTTTGACCGTTTTTTCTATTTAAGAGGCCAGAAACAACTTGAAGCGGCTTTTTACGAAAAGCTGAATGAACTGATCAGAACCGGAAAAGTTGAAGCAGCAATTACCTTGTGTGAATCATCCAATTGTTCCGAATCGCGCATTTTGGTGAAAGGCCTTAAAAATCTGGGACGGCCTATTCGCGATATCAATGATCAGATGGAGATGGAAGGAAAACTGGAAGCATATAAATACGAAGGAAATATGTATTTTCTGGGGGTTATCGCCGGTGTTGCACCTATGTTAGGATTTATCGGAACAATTTCGGGGGTAATCAAAATCTTTTACAACATCTCGCTGGCCGACAACATCAGTATTTCTTTAATCTCCGGAGGACTCTACGAAAAACTGATCACTTCAGGAGTTGGACTTATGATCGGGATTATTGCCTACATTGCCTACCACTATTTAAATAGCAGGCTTAACAGACTGGTTCACAACTGGGAATACCGCAGTGTCCGGTTTATTGATTTGATTAATAATACTTCGATATGAATTTCAGAAGTTCCAGAAAACAGGATTTTGAAATATTCTCAAACTCCTTCAGCGATATCATGTTTTTCCTGATGTTGTTCTTTCTGATTGTTTCAACGATGATCACCCCAGGGGCGATAAAACTTGCTCTTCCACAGGCTGACAAATCGCCGCAAATGAACAAACAAACAGAAAAAATTGCCATTTCGGTTACCAAAGATTTGAAATATTACATCAACGACAAGCAAATTCAATTTGCCCAGATAGAACCTGAATTACTAAAAATCAAAAAGGAAAATGCTGAAGCATTTGCTGTTGTAAGGTGCGACAATACCATTGCCGTACAAACCATGGTTGATGTTTTACAGTTGGGAAACAAAACCGGTGTTAAAATGGTCTTGGCCACCTCAAAAAGAGGATCGGGGAATTAAGAATTAGTTTTTAACTCCTTTTCAGGAGAACAATTTGACGCACTTAAAAATTAGAACCGACGTCAAGGTATTTCATTCCAAGGAGATTTTATTTTCTGTAATAATCCAATTTTCTCCTTCTTTTTTGAGTATCGCTATTCCAAATTCTGAACCGACACTAAAGTCGATTTTTGCTTTTGTAAGCGATTTATTGAGAAAAATTCTATTAACATATGGATATGTTGCCAAATGCCAAAAGTTCTCTTTTTGCTCTAAAACAACTGGGATATAGTCTTTTAATAACGCATATTTTCTTTGCCTTTCATCCGAATATTCAGAAGATTTTCCTTTTTCACTTTTTGCCAGTAGTGTCTCGTATCCTAAGAAATCACTGATCGATTCTTCATATTCATCTGTTAGATAAAGGACATTACTGCCGACAGAATTAAGTGGCGGTCTAAAATTACTGAACAAGATTCTTTTTGAATTAATCCAATCAACATGAGTAATTCTATTCACATTAAGGATTGAATACTGGATTTTATTTCGAATCACCACATATTTGCAATTCGAATTTAAGTCTTTAAAAATTTCCCAATCACCAAGTTTTTGGATATCATTTGGCTTGTAGAACGAATTGAATACCTCATATATGGCTGCAATGGTGTCATTTTGGTTAATGAATTCAATAGAATTTGGTTTTACCGTTCTTTGCCATTCAGCAAAAATATTTTCTATAAGGACAGACTCCCTTTTATTTAAAGCGAATTCCAAATCATTTGTGATTTCTTCTGCTGAATAAACAGGCTTGTATATATCTTCAACTTTCTTTAAATCTGACGCTTTGGGTGAAGTGCTACAAGAAATAATTCCAAAGAAAATGATTGCAATAAGTAATTTTATTAAAGTGCTTGCCATCATCACATTTTTATCATAGATAAAATCTGGCACTTCTGTTTTTGTGATTTTTTTCCAAAATAGTCCTGGCTTCATAGGTCTCAATATTAGTCTTTCTGAAGCATTTTGAAAAGTTCGTCCAGTTTTGGAGAAAGGATGATTTCTGTCCTTCGGTTTTTTGTTCTTCCTTCGGGATTATCATTCGTTGCGACCGGAAAATATTCCCCTTTTCCTGATGCAGTCAACCGTTTGGGATTCACATTATATTCTTCATTCAGCATTCTGACAATGTTTGTGGCCCTTGCAACGCTCAAATCCCAATTGTCTTTATAAATGTTTGTTTTTATAGGCACATTATCCGTATGGCCTTCAATTGCGATATCAATGTCGCTGTTTTTATTCAGCACCTCAGCAAGTTTTTTAATGGCCTGTTTTCCTTTTTCTTCAACAGAAGCGCTCCCTGATTTAAAAAGAAGTTTGTCTGTCATGGAAACGTAAACTTTTCCGTTTTTCATTTCCACCGAAAGTTCATCTGCATTAAATCCTAGCAAGGCATTTTTTACAATTTTATTCAATGCCCTGGTAATGGAATCCTGTTTTGAAACAATTGCTTCCATTTCCTTCAATCGGTGTTCACGGTCCTGAAGGAGTTTTTCTTTCCTTTCCAATTCCTTTGATTTAGATTTTAAATCCTCATTGAGTTGAGCAAGCTGTAACCCAGATTTATTTGATAAATTATTATACTCTCCTTTTAATACAGAATATTCATTTTTAGTTTTTCTGAGTTCTGTTCCAAGTTCAGTTGTGTCTTTCTTTAATTGCTGGGCTTCTGCATATAGGCTATTTCGATCTTTAAGCGTTGCTTTGTATCTTTTTGATTGGAAAAACTGATCCACCTTCCTGCCAAGTTCACTATTTGTCTTGCAGGATAAAAGACTCAGAACAAATACAATACCTATAAAATATTTTAGGATTTTCATGTGTTATTAATTTTAGTTGATGAAGACGATTTTGCCAAAGGCATTAAGTCCATTGCTGATCCAAAAAAACATCCGGGTGCATTTTTCAGCATTCCGGATGAATAATTAGGACTATTGCATTAAAATTAAGTGTTTTTTTTAAAATTCTATTTATCGCAACTTAACATTGCAGGCACCGATATACTTTTCACCGTTATAAATTTCAATCTTATAAATGCCTGGTTTTTGTTTCTGCTTTGGTTCCCAAGTCATTTCAATCTTCTTTGAAATTTTTATTTCGCCATTAACAAAAGGTTTTGTCAATAAGTCCTCATCTCCAACAGCCACTCTGTATTCTATCCCATTTTCTCTTTCATTCAACTGAGTGCCATCTGGTTTTGTCAATTTGAATGAAATATTTTCTACCATATCTTCAGGAACACAAAAAGACATCGTCATTTTTTTGGTCCGCTTTGCCATAACGGTCAACCTGTCGTTTCTTTTTGTTGTTTGGACCAGATAATTATCACCTGTAATTGAACTTATTATGTCAAGATTCTCCTGAAGTTCTTTATTTTTCTCCTTTAGTGAAGCAATTGTTTGACTCATTTCATCCTTTTCCTCATCCATTTTCTTTATCTCTTGATTCAGTGTAATAACCTGGTTCTCGAAATCCTTTTTCAATTGTTCTAACTCTGCGATTTGTTTTTTCAATACTTTAATATTTCCATTTTCGCGAGCTATTCGACCCAATTGAGCTTCCTTCTCGCTTAATTTTTGACTAGTCTCAGCCAATAATTTATCAAGCTCAGTATTCTTGCCTACCAGTGAGTTAATCTGGTTTTTGAAGCTCTCAATTTCTTTTTGCAATGCAAGTTTTTCAGATAACAGCATCTCAGATTTTAGCTTTTCAGCGTTCAGGTTTTTTGTAGTCGATTTATTGGAAGTGTAAAATATTCCAGTTGCAATAAGTGCAGCTATTAAAATAAACACCACAATTGCTGTAATCTTTTTTTCGCTTTTCATGATTTCTGGTTTAAATGATTGTTCGTTATTATTCATTTATAAAATCGGTCATTGATTCTATTCATTCACAAACGTCTTACCCAATCATTAAATAGAAATTAATTCGAAATTAAAAACCAATTAAAATTCAGGAAAGGAATGCCGATGGAAACTATTGTTCCTTTATTTGGATGGGAATCAATCGAGATCGATCCTTGATGTATCTGAATGATTTTATCTGAAAGGGATTGCCAAAGTCCGTTACCAAATATATTTTGGCATTCTTTGCCTTAAAAAGGAGTTCAAATATTTTTTCAAGTTCATCTGTATTTTTACCTATTCACTTTTTGCACCTATGCTAAACAAAAATATCAATTAATAAACAAGACTAACTACTGCATCTTTATTAAGACTTAAATATCAAACATTTGGTTTTTTTATTAAATTGCAAATTAAAAATGATAACAGTAATTATACCTACTCTAAACGAAGAAGAACACATTGCAAGTGTTGTTAATTTTGCCAAAGAGCAGCCAAATGTTACTGAAATAATTGTAGTTGATGACAAATCGCTTGATGGAACCGTTCAAATTGCTCAGCAAAATGGAGCAATAGTCATTACCAGTACAAAACTAGGCAAAGGAGCTTCTATGAAAGACGGAATTCTTTGTTCTACCAATGAAATAATAGCCTTCCTGGATGGAGACATTGATCCCTATCCGCATTATACAGTAAAATTACTCACTGATCCTATTATTCGGGGAGAAGCCGAATTCGTAAAATCGTCATTCAGCAGGAACGCAGGCAGGGTGACCGAACTCGTTGCCAAACCGCTCTTAAGCATTTTCTTCCCGGAATTACTTCGATTTAATCAACCTCTCAGTGGAATGATCGCTGGTAAAAAATCGCTTTTTGAAAAATTGGATTTCAGGGAAGATTACGGTGTAGACATTGGCATTTTGATTGATATGCACCTAATGAACGTTAGAATGAAGGATGTCGAAATCGGCTATCTTGAAAATAAGAGTAAACCTTGGCAGGCATTGGGGAAAATGAGCAAAGAAGTGGCACAAGCGATTATTGTGAAAGCATCAGTTTCTAAAAATCCTAACTACAATTTTGAAGAACTTGGTGCGCTAAATGAAATCCGTTCCCAAATGGAATTTGCCCTTGAAAACCAATTAGGGGAACTAAACAAGCTGGTTGTTTTCGATATGGATAATACCATTCTTTTGGGAAGATTTATCGACACATGCGCTGAAACATTTGGTTTTAAATCTGCTTTAATGGATATACGTTCATCAGAAACAGATGTTATTATTCTGACCAAACGGATTGCCACGTTGCTGAAAGGGAAAACGATTAGTGAGTTAATTGCAGTTGCAGACAATATTCCGATCATATATGATACTAAAGAAATAGTTTCGGAATTAAAGAATCGGGGTTATATTGTTGGAATTATTTCAGATAGCTATGATTGTATTACCAACCATATTCGAATTAAGCTAGGAATGGATTTTTCGCTTTCAAATGAATTGGAATTTTCAAAAAGCATTTGTACCGGAGAAATAAAAATTCCATCCTTTCTTTTCAGTCATTCAAGCAGTTTGTGTAAACACTCCATTTGCAAAACCAATGCTTTACTAAATGTTTTAGCCAAGTACAACATCAAGAGGGAGAATAGTATTGCAATCGGTGATAGTATAAACGATCTTTGTATAATCAAAGCAGCTGGGCTTGGTATCGCATTTTGTTCAAAGGATGAATTAGTTAACCATCATGCAGATGTAGTTATTTCGAATCCAACCTTTAGCGAATTATTAAACCTTGCCAGGTAGATTGTGTCGGAAAGAATTTTTATATGCCTATGTTGCTAAATATATCTTCCACATTTATTTAAATATTCCCGAGATGAAGCCCAAAATTGATATTTTTCATTACCTGAATATGGATAACGAAGTTGATGACTTTGCCAGTATTCATTCGGCTATCGAAAAAGACATTGTTTTCAAAGGAACCAATCTTTGGATTCTAGTCTTTGCGATTATTGTTGCATCTGTGGGTCTCAATATGAATTCGACAGCTGTAATTATTGGCGCGATGCTTATTTCACCATTAATGGGTCCGATCAATGGAATGGGTTATAGCATTGCAACATTCAACTTTCCACTCTTCAGAAAAGCAATTAAAAATTTTTCTTTTGCTGTTGTAGCAAGTTTAATTGCTTCAACAACTTACTTTGCAATAAGTCCTGTTTCTGTTGCTCATTCAGAACTACTGGCTCGTACAAGTCCAACCATCTATGATGTTTTAATTGCATTTTTTGGTGGATTGGCAGGAATTATTGCTATTAGCAGTAAACAAAAGGGGAATGTGATTCCGGGAGTTGCTATTGCAACAGCCTTAATGCCACCGCTTTGTACAGCCGGATATGGTCTTGCTACTGCACAGTTTTACTATTTTTTTGGCGCCTTTTACTTATTTACGATTAATACAGTCTTTATTGCGCTTTCGTCAGTTGCAATTGCCCAAATTTTAAAGTTTCCAATCACAACCCTTGTTAATCCAGAACAGAAGAAGAAAGTAAACCGATGGATTTCAGCTATAATTTTGATCACCGTAATACCGAGTATTTACTTTGGCTATGGCTTAGTTCAAAAAGAGAAGTTCAATGAAAAAGCATCCAAATTTGTTAATAGTGTTACCATTGTGGAAGGAAATTACTTGCTAGATCATTCTATATCATCTTCAGATCAATCAATCAATCTTATTTATGTTGGCAACACATTAACCGATAAACAAATCGAAATTATTAATGAAAAAGCTGAATTATTTTCGATTGATAAGTTGAAACTTTCAATAAAACAAGGTTTTTCTTTAGATGAAAAGAATACTAAGAATACAGAAAATGACAATCTTAGGATTGAGATCAATCGATTATCTAAGGAAATAAAAATGAAGGATGATTTATTGAAAGTATATAACGATCAGAAACTTATTGGAAATCAATTACTAGCAGAATTGAATTCTTTATTTCCTAATATTCGTTCATGCTCTTATTCAGAATCATTTATCTTTCGAAAAGGATCGGATCAATCAAGTCAAATCCGGATTATAATAATAAAAACAGAATCTCAAAAACTCAGAAATTCAGAAAAAGAAAAGATTCAAAAGTGGATGGAGAACCGTTTTGCGTCCGAACAGATAGAACTTTATTTTGAGTGATAGATATTTTTATTTGTTTTAGTAATAATCTAAAGGCTAGTAAAATATAAATTACTTCAATCTTTAAATTGGATTAAAATTCAGGAAAGGTAAGGAATGCCGATGGTTACAGTTGTTCCTTTATTTAGATGGGAATCTATTGAGATCGTTCCATGATGAATCTTAATGATTTTATCAGTAAGTGAAAGACCCAGTCCGTTTCCGGAAACGGTTTTTGCATTTTTAGCCCTAAAAAACGGTTGGAATATTTTATCCAAATCTGCCGGGTCTATTCCCATACCATTATCTTTAAATTCTGCAATAATGTATTTGTCCTTGACAAATAAAAATATTTCCACAGATTTATCTGATGAAAATTTGCAGGCATTGTCCATAAGGTTGACGATGGCAGTTTTAAGTAGATGGTCATTGCCAAGCACTGTTATTTCGTTTTCATCCTCAATCGGTTCGCTAAATTTGATTGAAATGTTATAGTCTTTTTTACGTTCAATAAGTTCAGATCTTGTTTGCCATAAGATTTCATCAATTCGCAACGGATGAAGAGCTATGGCAGAAATGTCCGAACTAGCTTTTGCCAGATCAAGTAATCCATTCGACAGAGCATTCAGGTTTTTGATATCTTCAAGTACAGACTCCAGGATGGCTTCATATTCCTCTTGCGTTTTTGATTCCATTAAAGAAACTTCAATTTGTCCAGTGATTGAAGTCAACGGTGTACGCAATTCATGTGATGCGTTTGATACAAAACTTCGCTGCATCTCAAATGCCGACTCCAATCGTTCAAGCATTTGGTTAAAGGTGATGGCGAGTTGTGCTATTTCATCCGTTCCATTACCTTCATTTACCCGCATATTCAAACTGGCAATGGTAATCTTATCTACTTGCTTTACTACGTCCGACATGGGTTTGAGCGCTCTGGTTGCATATATCCTACCTGTGAAAACAGTCAATCCTATACTGATGAAAAATCCAACAAATATGATCCATTTCAGGTTATTAAGTTTGCTTCTTCCATATCTGTCCAATGCTGAAGCGATTACAACAAATCGGTCATACTTATCTGCATAAAGCATCCCGATTACTTCATTTTTTCCTTCATGGTAACGTATATCCTTTAGCAGCCTTATTTTATCAAGAAGTGATTTTGAAATTTGGATAGAATCATCGTCTAAACTATTATAAATCTGAACATCTTTATAATCATAGATCATCACCTTTTCATCGGAAAGGGCATTAATGGTGTTTTTATCAATAATCTTAAGCAGGTTATAATCTACTTCTTTCACTTCTATCAAGAGTCTGGCTGTGGTCAATGCCTTATTTTCCAGGCGTGAATAAAATTCAGACTCACGGTAACTGGCAGAGAAATAATAAATGATAAAAGAAAAAAGGATAAGAATAAACGTAACTATATATGTAAACTGGAGCGTGAGTCGGGCGCGTATGTTAAGTTTCATTCCTTTCCTGCTTTTAAAACATAACCAACACCAGTCTGCGTGTGAATCAGTTTCTGAGAAAAATCTTTATCAAGTTTTTTTCTGAGAAAATTTACATAAACATCAATAATGTTTGTTCCAGTGTCGAACGTGATATCCCAAACTTTCTCAGCGATATCAACTCTGGAAACAACACGTCCTTTATTTCGGAGCAAGTAAACCAACAATGCAAATTCTTTTTGGGTTAAATCAATTTTTTTTCCACTGCGTGTTACCTCATAAGTATTCAGGTTCACTTCAAGGCCATGAAAAGTAAGTATATTTCCTCCGGTTTCAGCAATAGAAATTCTTTTTAGAAGAGATCGGATTCGTGCGAGGAGTTCACGGAATTCAAATGGTTTCACGAGGTAATCGTCAGCCCCCGAATCAAAACCTATAAGTTTATCTTCAGTTGTTCCCATTGCGGTAAGTATGATCACAGGAATTTTCTGGTTACTACGCCTGATTTCCTTACACAGTTCAATTCCATTGATATATGGGATATTAACGTCAAGAATTATTAGGTCAAAATCTCCGGCATCAAACATTCTTTTTCCAATGGAACCGTCATAAGCTATATCACAATTGAATCCATTTTTTTCTAATCCGATCTTAATAAATGAAGCAACTTTTGGTTCATCTTCTACAACAAGTATCCTGATATTCAATTGATCCATCTCTTCTTTTGATGTTTATTTATATACAAATCTAAGATACATTTTATTGCAATCCTTATTTCAACGGAATTTTAATCGTTCTTTAATCTGAGCATTTAATATGAAGTTAGCTTTGGATAAGCTTATTAAAAATATAAATCTCGCATCATGAAAGGAAAGGAAGAAAATAAGTTTATGAACAAATATGGCTTTTTGGTTTTAATTTTCGGCATCATTGCTTTTTTTGTAATACTAAAACTACTAGGGTTTCCTGAATTTTTATACAAATAAGGCAACTTTCTGTGTATATCAAATAGCTTAAATATACATTTTTTTGGTTTTCTCTTTAACCAAGCATGTTTGTCACTAACTTGGTTATTGGGTTAAGGGAATACTGTGGGACATACTCACAGTATTCCCTTTTAGAAACCTTTTCAGAGTCAGAATTGTTAATTAATTGTTTCATACAAGGCTTAATCGTATGTTTTATATTATTATTTTAATTTTTGTACTTGGTTATATTGCGATTGCAATTGAACATCCTTTAAAAGTTGACAAGGCAGCTTCAGCCTTGATTGTTGGAGTTTTGACCTGGACTGTTTATATTCTCAATGTCGAGAATATTCTGAGTATGGGCTTTAGTCCTTCATGGATAGAACTGGGGAATCAAGTCAGCAATATAGTTGACCACATTAAACCGGCTCTTTCTGAAACTCAATGGATAAGTTCAGGATGGGCTGATAAAATCAGTGTTTTCAATGAACCGTATCATTTTGTTGTTGAAGAACTAGAGCATCATCTGATTGAAATTTCCGAAATTTTATTTTTTCTGCTTGGTGCGATGACTATTGTTGAAATCATTGATCAGCATGAAGGATTTAAAGTAATAACCGATAAGATTACAACAACAAATAAAGTTAAATTGCTCTGGATCATTGCAGTAATTACGTTTTTCATGTCTGCGGTATTGGATAATCTGACCACCACCATCGTGATGGTAGCCTTGCTTAAGAAGTTGATTGGTGATCAGAAGACCCGGTGGTTTTATGTATCTATGGTCGTTCTTGCTGCCAATTCTGGTGGTGCCTGGTCACCCATTGGTGATGTAACTACCATCATGTTGTGGATTGGAGGCCAGATCACGGCTTTGTCAATTATCGCCAAGGTTATTTTACCAAGCATCGTAAGTATTGTGGTGCCTTTGGCTATTGTTTCATTGTCAATGAAAGGAGAGATTGAGCGTCCATTAAAAATGAAACATGAAGTCTCATTTACAACTTATCAAGAACGAATAATTGTTTTCTCAATTGGTGTTGGAGCTTTACTTTTTGTCCCGATTTTCAAAACCATTACCCATCTACCTCCATACATGGGCATGTTATTTGGACTTGGTGTCCTATGGATTCTTACCGAAATTATTCACCGTTCAAAACCTCACGAAGTCACAAATAAGCTGAAAGTTTATAACATTATCAGAAAAGTGGATACTCCTACGGTATTATTTTTTCTTGGAATTTTGTCCGCTGTTGCTTGTCTTCAATCAGCCGGTCATTTGAATATTATGGCTGGCTGGCTAAACGATCATTTAGGGAATGTTTATCTAATTAACTCTGCTATTGGTATTTTATCCTCCATAGTTGACAATGTGCCACTAGTCGCAGGATCAATGGGAATGTACGATATTGCACTTCCCGGAGCAACCGGTTACGGTGCATTCTTTGTTCAGGATGGAACATTTTGGGAATTACTTGCTTATTGTGCCGGGACTGGAGGAAGTATTTTAATTATCGGATCGGCGGCCGGCGTTGCTGCAATGGGAATCGAGAAGATTGATTTTATCTGGTATCTGAAGAAGATCAGTTTGCTGGCACTAATAGGTTATGCTTCCGGCATAGCTACCTTTTATTTGATGTTTGCTTAACTGATATTTAAATTGGTAACCCATTTTAAAATTACGGCTAATATCTTTATATACCTTATTTGCATCATTAGACTATTATAAATTGATTAAAGGTATTTGTATTTTATGCGTAGAGTTCTTTAGCATCCAAGCATCCAGTAATATGAAAATGGGCAGCCAAAATGACTGCCCATTACCGGTAATTTCCGCCTTGTTCTGTCTTGCACAACTATTTTTTGATTCTCAACTACTTCATTTTTTGATTAGCAACCAACTATCTGAGTATTTTGGAAAATCAGATCTGATTTTATGAACCCGGTTTCGGGCGGCAGTTTCATCATCAAATGAGTCGACACAAACCCTAAAATAGCCTGTTTCACTATGCAGAATAATTGGCTTGAAGCCTTGTTGAACTAATTCCAGTTTGAATCTACCTGCATTCTCATTACTACTGAAACTACCAACAATTACAAAAAATCGTTTACTTCCGTAGACTGCCTGGTCTTCAGACGAAAGCGTAAATTTCTCGCTTTTAACTGAAACTGACTTTGATTCCGTTTCAGTTATTTTGTCAGATGCAGAATTCTCAACAACAGTAGATTGAGGAGCAGGAACAGAAAACACCTTGGTTTCTGCTGTCATTTCTGTTTTTGGTGCTAAATCGTTACTCTTTTTAGATGATTTGAATACTTTACATCCACTCATAAAAAGAAGCAATGTGAAGCCAATTATGATTTTTGTTTTCATGTTATTAATGTTTAAAGTTTTGTTTTCCTTTTTTTGAACAGATTACTAAATAGAATTATTAAATGAGATATTTCAAACAATTTCATGGATAAAAGTATGATTATAATAACCGTTTTATTTTACGATTTCCTTGAATTTCGCTTCGTTGAAGTATTTAGCAAACTCCATATCGGTAGCTGCTGTTTTTTTTAATTCAGGTTCCGCTTTTACAGCTTTATCAAGGCTTTCATACATCAGGTTTTCTTTTTCGGTACGTGCGCCAACAATTGCTTTGAAATATTCAACCATGGATTTATCTTCCCATGTGCAGCTTTCCAATGATTTCAATGCACCGTTGTTGTCACCTGTCAGAATCTTAGCCAAACCTGTGTTTGGAGAATCATAATCAGCGAAATATTTAACAGCTTTTGTGTATTCGCCTTTCATAATACTTAAAATGCCCAGATTATTATTTACAGCATCACCAGCACCGGAAGCCGCGCCAAACAATGCTTCAGCAGTTGCCAGATCACCAGCTTTCAAAGCACAAACGCCCAAGTTATTCTTAATGATTGGTTCATTGTTTTTTAACTTTTCAGCTTGCTCAAACAAAACTTTTGCATCATTATAGTTGTCCTGTTTTACCAGAATCATACCAGCATTATTGTACCCTCTCCAGTCGTTTGAATAAATTTTCATAAACGAATTATAGATTGCCAGTTGTTTATTCAGGTCTTTGGTTAAAGTAGCGGCATAAAGTAATTCGGCTGGATTCAGTTTTGATGGATCAGAATCGGCCAAAGCCGCAATTTCTTCATCGCTTTTGCCAATTAAATCTATGCTGGTAGTGAATTTAGAACGACGTAATTGCGGTAAAATCTGGGTGGCAACTTCAACGAAAGCACCCGTTAGGTTTTTAATTTCACGTTCGCGAACTTCTGGATCGGTGTACATCGACAAAACGCGTAGAATCAATTCTTTGTCCTGAATGTTTGATTTACCCATCATTTCCTTAAATCCGTCCCAATCTTCAGCCGTGAATTTGGTTTTGAATTCAGCTTCAACTTCCGTTTTTTTCAATTCTTTGGTTAAGAATTTTGAAGAAGCATCCTGCCGATTTTGGGCAAGTTTTGTGTTTAGATCAAGTGCTCCATCTGGCGAAGCGTATGAAGAAATCTCCATGCTTTTGAGCCTTTTCTTTGGATCTTTTGCAATGGCTTTATTGTATTCTTTCAACTTGGAAATGTCTCCTTTTGTTAATTCGCTTGGACGAATTTCAGCTTTATTAATCAGGTAAAGAATGTCGGCAGTATATTCATCAGGGACAATACGCTGGAATTCATCAATATTTGGATCATATATTCCTGTGGTGTTTTTTTCACGCTGGACTCCTATAATTGGAGTTAGATTATTGATGACCAATGTTGATGTTGAGATTATTCCCTTTGCCAATGGTATCGGAGCAAAATCAACACTTTTTGCGCCTTGTGATGCGTGAATGCGAAGCTCCAAGTTTGATAAACGCATTGTTTCAGCATAAGAAATTGCATCTTTGTAGGCAAAACTTCCTCCATTTGCCAAAGTAATAACTTTGTTATTAGCTTTCACTTTTTGTCCCTGAAGAGTCACTGGCTCAAACGCTTTTTCTCCTCCGATGTATTTCAGCACAGGCGTAGCAACCATGGTTACTTTTTTAGCGAAATATTTAGATGGAAATCTCCCATCAATAGCTAAATCGACTTTTCCCGCATTTGTTTCCAAAATTTCGGGAACAGTTTTAAAACTGATTTTATTTGCATTTTTTTTCATTTTCTGCAAACTGGCACAGCTGGTTAACATCGCTGCTGCCAAAGCAACAATGGCAAATGATTTTAAGTGTAATCGTTTCATTTTATGAATTTTAATTTGAATTATATTATTTAATTAAAAAATTCACCCCCAAAGAAGGTGTACTTAAAATTGTCACTATTTAAAGGAATAGAGACAATGCTAGCCTACTGGTCGTCTTATTTTTTCATCGTATAATAAATTAATTTTTAACACTTTAAAGTCTACAATTACCTCAAAATTTTCACATCCTTGATTAAAGGAGAATTAAAACATTATTAAAATCCAATTAAAATATGCAAATAAATGATTATCATGCTTTTATTTTAGTTTATTGCTTTCTCTTGAGATTTCGCACCGAAACAGGAGGAAGTATTTTAATTATCGGATCGGCGGCCGGCATTGCTGCAATGGGAATCGAGAAGATTGATTTTATCTGGTATCTGAAGAAGATCAGTTTATTGGCTCTAATCGGTTATGTTTCTGGTATAGCTACCTTTTATTTGATGTTTCAATAGATTATTCAGGAGGAAGTAATATCCCCAAAAACCTTTTTATATTTTTTCCGTAAGGCTTTATATTCTGGCTGAACAATTGATTTACCAAATTGTTAAGCCACTCGGTTAATAATTCCCCAATTCAAAATACCTTTTATCTTTGCGTGCGTTAAAAAAACACAAACTGAAAAAAAAATACATTTATGAAAGTAACAGTAGTTGGTGCCGGAAATGTTGGAGCTACCTGCGCGCAGATTGTAGCCGAAAAAAACATTGTAAGCGAAGTAGTATTACTCGATATTAAAGAAGGATTGTCAGAAGGAAAATCATTGGACTTGTGGCAGACTGCTCCTATTAATTATTATGACACTCGTTTGGTTGGTTCAACTAACGACTATTCAAAATCGGCTGATTCTGACGTGGTTGTTATCACTTCAGGAGTTCCACGTAAACCGGGTATGAGCCGTGATGATTTGATTTCGATTAATGCTGGCATCGTAAAAAATGTTACTGAAAACGTAATCAAATATTCACCAAACGCAATTATCATCATTGTTTCGAATCCGCTTGACGTAATGACTTACGTTTCTTATGCAGTTTCAAAAACAAGTAAAAATAAAGTATTGGGAATGGCTGGTATTTTGGATACCGCCCGCTACCGTGCTTTCCTTGCAGAAGCATTGGATATTTCACCACGCGATATTCAGGCTTTATTGATGGGCGGACATGGTGACACCATGGTTCCACTACCCCGTTACACCACAGTTGCAGGTATTCCTGTAACCGAAATGCTTGACAAAGAAACTTTAGATAAAATCATCGACCGCACTAAAAAAGGTGGTGGTGAATTAGTTAACCTGATGGGAACCTCAGCATGGTATGCACCGGGTTCGGCTGCTGCACAAATGGTTGAAGCTATTGTTATGGATCAGAAACGAATTTTTCCTTGCTGCGTGAAAATGGAAGGTGAATTTGGATTGAACGATGTGTTCGTTGGTGTACCGGTTAAATTGGGCAAAAACGGTGTTGAAAAAATTATAGAAGTAAAACTAACTGACGATGAACAAGCCTTATTGGTTGAATCGGCAAAATCAGTAAAAGAAATCATGGACGTTGTTGATGGCATGAATATTCTTTAAGTTTTTATAAAATAAAAGAACAATATCATTTATCTTTGAAGCTCTGGCTCAGTTGCCAGAGCTTTTTTAATGGCTTTAATCATGACAACAATCAACGATATTCGGGAAAAACTGACTGGAAGAATCAATCAGACCAACAGGCTCGATCTTCTTGAGGAAATGCTTCAGTTAATTGAAAATGAAGAAGATAATTCTATCTATGAATTAACTTCAGAACAACATGACGCAGTTTCTGAAGCTCTGAATCAATATGAAAAAGGTCAGTATTTGACTGATGAGGAAGCTGATAATGAAATAAGCAAATGGCTAAAATAGTTTGGTCACTTCGAGCGTTGGATGACCGCAAAAGGATATTCGAATATTGGAATAACCACAATAAATCAACAGCATACAGCAATAAACTTAACGCAACATTCAAACAGATTATAAATCTGATCAGCGATTATCCTCATCTTGGGAAAAGGACAAATTTCGAGCATGTCCGATTGAAAATTGTAAAAGACTACTTCATTTTTTACAAAATAACAGAAACCCATCTAATTGTACTTACCATTTGGGATTGCAATCAGGACATAAAAAATTTACACCTATATTGACTTATGACTGAAATTCCACTGCAAATCATTGAACTTGAACACCATAATTATCATATCCTGATTGAAGGTAACTTTGATGATGATACGATCTCCTGCTGGATTATTGATACCGGCGCTTCAAAAACGGTTCTGGATTTAAATCTCAGCCAATACTATGAAACGATCGAATCTGACAATGAAGATGATTATCAGAGTGCCGGGATCAATCAGGGGATGATGGAAACTTCGGTAGGAGTAATACCCAAATTGTGCTTTGGCGAATTGGTGATTAACAATCAAAAAGTGGCGCTTATCGATTTGAACCATGTGAATGAAATTTACCAAAAATATACAAAACACCGGATTGCCGGATTACTGGGAGGCGATATCCTGATGCAGTATAAATGCCTGATCGATTATGAACAGAAAATCATAGGGTTTAAAATATCCTGATCTTTCTGATCGTCGGCAATGCCGTAAACACCTTTGCTTAAACATTCCTCAGGATGAATAAAACGTTTTCCAAAACTACTTTTCTGGCGATAATTGCCTGTCTGCTTTGGTCTTCGGCCTTTGTCGGGGTGAAAATCGGTCTGAATTATCATTCTCCGCTTCAGTTCGCCGGAATACGTTTTATGCTAGCTGGGCTGATGCTTGTGCCTGTCATTCATAATTTCAAAAAATTCAGGAAAGAAGTCCTGGAAAACTTTGGATTCGTACTGCTGGTTGCTTTTTTGCAGGTCGTCCTTCAGTATTCCTTTTTTTACCTTGGGGTAAACCTGGTTCCGGCATCTATTTCAGCCATGATTGTTGGCTCATCGCCTTTGTTTGTCGCCATGATTGCACATTTTACCATTGCAAACGACCGTATCGACTGGTTCAAATTGGCGAGTATTTTACTTGGAATCACAGGAGTTGCAATAATTACACTTGGACGTAAAAGCCTTCCGGCAGGAGCCGAAATAGCACTGACGGGTGTTATCTTTCTTCTACTGAATAATCTGGTTTCAGGAATTACCAATGTGGTGGTGGCACGTAAAAAACAAAGTATCTCACCCTTGGTTTTAACTTCATCCTCATTGTTTTTTGGCGGCTTATTTCTTCTGGTTATCTCTTTGCCCTTTGAAGGATTACCTAAAAAGGTTTTTCCTCCTGAATATTTCGTAGCCCTTGCCTGGCTCAGTTTCTTATCAGCTGCGGCTATTTCTATCTGGAATACACTGCTCCGCCGTCCATCAGTTAAAGTTTCGGAACTGAATATCTGGAAATTTCTGATTCCGGTTTCCGGCGCATTCTTAAGCTGGATCATACTTCCCAACGAATCGCCCGACGTGATTTCTGTTTCAGGAATGTTACTGATTGGAATTTCACTGGTCATTTTATACAGTTCAAACCGACAACGAAATACAGATTTTTGAAATTCGATATAAAATTCAGCCAATACTCTCTTTTTAGAGTCCGGAAGAAAAATACCCGAAAGTCTGAATTGACACCAATATTAAGATATTGTTTGTAAATTGATACTAATTGGGCATTAAAACACATGATTTGATATGAATTTTTATTTTTGTCTTTCAGCTAATGAGCTGGAAGCTGCTGTCATATAACATCAAAACTACTTGAGTAGAGGTGACTTTTAATGTTAATTTCGGAACTTTCAATTCACAAAAAAAACATCATTAACTAACAGCAACTTTGTTGCATAAAAACAAAAGCGTATGAATTCCATTTTTTGGTTAGTGCCGCTCAGTTCGGTTCTGGCACTCTCTTTTGCCTGGTTTTTCTTCAAACAAATGATGAAGGAAAGCGAAGGTACCGACACCATGAAAAAAATTGCCAAACACGTTCGTGATGGCGCAATGGCTTATCTGAAACAACAGTACAAAGTTGTAACAATTGTTTTCGTGGTTATTACTATTTTATTTGCTGTTATGGCCTATGTTTTAAAGATTCAAAATCCATGGGTTCCATTTGCTTTTTTGACCGGTGGTTTTTTCTCAGGATTGGCTGGATTCTTCGGAATGCGGACTGCAACTTATGCATCGGCCCGTACTGCCAATGCTGCTATGCGTTCACTGAACGATGGTCTCCGGATTGCTTTCCGTTCAGGAGCTGTTATGGGTTTGGTTGTTGTTGGTTTAGGTTTGCTTGATATTTCGATCTGGTTTTATGCACTACAATCAATCATCGGCGCACTCGATTCTACAACCAATGGTATTATCGCTTCCGATCCATCCATGAAACTCATCATTATTACTACAACAACCCTTACATTCGGTATGGGTGCTTCAACCCAGGCTTTGTTTGCACGTGTTGGTGGTGGTATTTTCACCAAAGCTGCCGATGTGGGCGCTGACCTGGTTGGTAAGGTAGAAGCCGGTATTCCTGAAGATGATCCCCGTAACCCTGCAACTATCGCTGATAATGTTGGAGACAATGTAGGTGACGTGGCCGGTATGGGCGCCGATTTATACGAATCGTACTGCGGCGCTATTCTTTCAACTGCAGCACTCGGAGCTACTGCTTTTGCTGGGTTGGGTATCGAAACCCAGATGAATGGCGTAATAGCTCCAATGATTATTGCTTCTGTTGGCATCATCCTTTCTATATTCGGTATTTTCATGGTAAAAGCAAAAGAAGGCGCTTCGCAAAAACAATTGCTGGCTGCACTTGGTCGTGGGGTCAATGTAAGCTCTGTGGGTATTGCTATTTTCTCTTTCCTGATTTTGAAATATCTGGCTATTCCTAACTTTTTAGGTGTATGGGGAGCTATGATGGTTGGTTTGGCCGGTGGTATAGGTATTGGTAAAATTACCGAATATTATACTTCCTCCGGATTTGCACCAACACGTAAAATAGCTGAATCAACCAAAACAGGTCCTGCCACAGTAATTATTTCTGGTATTGGTACCGGAATGATTTCAACTGCAATTCCGGTGTTGATCGTTGGTACTTCAATTATTATGGCCTTCCTTTTTGCTTCCAGCTTCGATTTTGCCAATATAAGCATGGGATTGTATGGAATTGCAATTGCAGCTGTTGGTATGTTATCAACTTTGGGAATCACTTTAGCTACTGACGCTTACGGACCGATTGCCGACAATGCTGGTGGAAATGCTGAAATGAGTGGTTTAGGTCACGAAGTTCGTGTTCGTACTGACGCATTGGATACTCTAGGGAATACCACTGCTGCAACCGGAAAAGGTTTCGCTATCGGTTCTGCTGCATTAACTGCATTAGCTCTTTTGGCTTCGTACATCGAAGAAATTAAAATTGCCTTGGCGCGTATTCCTGAAAAAGTTGCTGAATTTACCCAATATGCTACAGCTAATCATTTTACCAATTTGGATGTTCATAAAGCTTCTATTCCTGAAATGATGCAGTATTTGCACCTTGATTTGATGAATCCACGTGTATTGGTAGGCGCTTTCATCGGTTCAATGGCCGCTTTCTTATTCTGTGGATTAACGATGAATGCTGTTGGTCGCGCTGCTCAAAGTATGGTTGAAGAAGTTCGCCGTCAGTTCCGCGAAATTAAAGGGATTTTAACTGGCGAAGGTGAACCGGATTATGCCCGTTGTGTGGAGATTTCGACAAAAGGTGCCCAAAAAGAGATGCTGTTACCTTCATTTCTTGCTATTTTTATTCCAATTGGTACAGGTCTCATTTTCGGAGTTTCCGGAGTGGTTGGTTTGCTTTTAGGTGGAGTTTCAACCGGATTTATCCTTGCAATTTTTATGGCCAATGCCGGAGGCGCATGGGATAATGCCAAAAAGTACATCGAAGAAGGTCACTTGGGCGGAAAAGGCTCTGATTGTCATAAGGCTGCTGTAACCGGCGATACTGTTGGCGATCCATTTAAAGACACTTCGGGTCCATCGCTGAACATCTTGATTAAACTGATGAGCATGGTTTCAATCGTTATGGCTGGCTTAACCATAGCTTATAGCCTGATGTAATAATACATCAACTTTGGTTTGTTTATTTTAGAATAACCATAAACCCCGGGGAAATTCTCCGGGGTTATTTTTTTTAGGGAATTTGTTGAACAAAATAGGTATATTATGAGTTTAACCTGAAAACGAAAACACTAAAACCAAATACTATGGCAGATTTATCAACTACCTACCTGGGCGTTAAATTGAAAAACCCAATTATTTTGGGCGCGAGTAATCTGGTTACCAATCCAGAAGTGGTTAAAGAGCTTGAAGAAGCAGGTATCGCTGCTATCGTCTACAAATCACTCTTCGAAGAGCAGATTCAATTGGAAAGTCTGCAGTTTGATGAGGAGATGAATGAATATAACAACCGGAATTCGGAAATGGGTCGTATTTTCCCTGATTTGGAACATGCCGGACCCAAAGAGCATCTGCTTCAGCTTAAAAAACTCAAGGAGTCGACTTCGGTTCCTATTTTTGCCAGCCTGAATGCCATTTATGAACCAAGTTGGGTGGAGTACGCCAAACAACTTGAAGAAACCGGAATTGATGGACTGGAATTAAACCTCTACGCAACTCCCGGATATTTTGAAATTGGAGCATCATCCATTGAAGACAAGCAATATCAAATTGTAAAAAGCGTAAAAAAAGCGGTTAAAATTCCGGTTTCTGTAAAATTAAGCCCGTTTTATACCAACACCTTGAATTTCATCAAGAAGCTGGATGAAGCCGGAATTGATGGATTTATCATGTTCAACAGGTTCTTTCAGCCTGAAATTGATATTGAGAAGGAAGTTTTTCATTTCCCATGGGAATTAACTCAATCACGCGATCATCATCTTGCCCTGCGCTATGTCGGGTTACTTCAGGGAAATATTGAAGGTAGCATTTGTGCAAGCCGCGGAATCTATAGTGCAGAAGATGTGATTCGCATGTTGCTTGCCGGAGCTGATGTTGTTCAGATCGTTTCAACCATTTATAAAAATCAGCCTGCTTATGTTGCCACCATACTTTCCGAAATTCAGGAATGGATGGACAAAAAAGGGTATAAAACGCTGGACGCTTTCCGTGGTAACTTATCCCGGAAAAATATGAAAGATCCATACACTTATCAACGTGCGCAATATGTTGACATACTGGCAAAATCAGAGGAAATATTTAAGAAATATCCGATGGTGTAACAATTGTCTTATTAAAAGAGAGAGGCAGAATTCAAATTTGAATTCTGCCTCTCTCTTTTACGACTAAAATTAGGATAAATCTATTCTTAAACATTAGAGGCCGACTAAAATATTTGGAAATCCTTATTTGCCCTTATTTTGTTGAACCTCTACGAGGTACACCTTTCTTGGGGGCTTGTTTTTTCTACAATACTTAGTCGAACGTGACGAAGAGTTTTGCAGCGTATAAGTATTTGATTATTAACATCTAATTGTTTGAAAGTTTCGATTTATATTCCTACTAAATTGCAAGGTTTTAGTTAAATTAGCCGAAAACCTTGC
>Ga0209417_1001600_pt1 | contig 40546 bp, 31 predicted proteins | sample RifGroF2_FD_184002 | JGI IMG/M metagenome (GOLD analysis project Ga0209417, IMG submission 184002) | Groundwater microbial communities from Rifle, Colorado, USA - Groundwater F2 (SPAdes) (version 2) | ecosystem: Environmental > Aquatic > Deep subsurface > Groundwater | place: Rifle, Colorado... | reverse complement strand
TTCCTTCAACTACATTTCCGAAGATGGTGTATCTGCTGTTAAGATGCGGGTGAAAAGCCTGCATCACAAACCATTGCGAACTTTCGGTATCTTTTCCGCTGCTTGCCATTCCTACAATTCCCGATTGAAATTGATACGGCGAAAATTCAGAAATTATCGGAATGTCTGAGCCACCCCACCCTGTGTTTTCCGGGTCACCGCCTTGAATAACAAAAGCGGGAACTACACGAGGGAATTTTAATTCGTTAAAAAAGTTTTTCTCTGCAAGAAGACAAAAGTTTCCAACTGAAATTGGAGCGACATCGGGAAGAAATTCAATGGTGAAATCACCATGTGTAGTTTTAACTTTTGCTCCCGAATATTTATAAGCACGCTGCCATAGCTGTGCAAAATATTTTCCGTTATTTAGAACCGGCGATTTTTTCCCAAGTTTATTTGCAGCAAACTTTGCGATAGAATAAATTGGCGAGGAGGAAAGTGATTTACAAAATTTATTAGCAGAATTTTTATCGATCTTTTCCATCACATTATAGTAACTCTCAACACTTCCGGCAAAATTCAAATCGTTCTTATTCCGTTTTGCATCGGCAAAAATAATTTTGGTTATTTCTTTTTTATTCACTTGAATAAATTCATCCGCTAGTTCATCGAGCAGTGCGGTGGAAAGGGAAATATCTTTGTCGGCGAAGACTTTAAATACAAATTCTTTAAATGACTCATTATCGTTATAACTTTTTTGATGTTTCAAAATTGAAGAGAGAATAAAAAGTTTATTCTCTCTTTTCTGCTGGTAAAATTGCTCGATTAGATAATTAAAAATATCTTGTGGTAAAATATTGAGTTCAGCGCAGCTCTGATAAATAAAAGCTTGATCGATGAACGGTTCATATTCTTTAATGAAATAAGTATCAAGTGTTTGCAGATGTTTGATGAAAGTAATGAACAATTCACCGCGCACAGTTATTGAAAGGTTGTTGTTCTTAAGTTGATTTCTCACAAATCGCATAACGATCTCTTTTCGAGTCGCATTGAGAGGTATATCGCGGAATGAAAGCGCCATTTGTCGTGCAACGTTTGAATTTTTATCGAGCAGCAGTTGAAAGAGAAAATCGAAATTATTCTCATCTTTGAAGGGGAAATGAATTCCCGTTTTCGCTGTTTCAATGCGGATTACAGCATCCTTGTTTGTACTAAGAGCAAAAAGTAGCGCCGGATCATTTGGAAAGAACTTTGCTTTGCGGAAAACACCAAGCGAATACTGAACAATAAATTGTGAGGGATTTTCTTTTTTAATTTCATCGCGGAGAATTTTTTCAACTGAAGAAATGACCAATGAATCAGTAGTTCCGATTCTAAAAAGAGTGAAAAGAGATTCTTCCACACCCTCACTTTTTTTAACTAAAATGTTATTTAAAACAGAAATACTTTTAGGATCAGAAATATTCCGCAAAGAAAAATTGTAAAGAGATAAGGCAACTCCGCAATTACTTATCACTTTTCCTTCTTCAACTAAAGAAAGAATTTTCTGAAGATCATTTTTGTCTCCGGTCCTCCCAATGGTTTCCAGAACGATCTTTTGAATTTCTTTGACCGGATATTTCTCAAACATTCGCCACAAAAAATCACTTGAACTCTTGTTTTCCCCAAGTTGTCCAAGTGCAAAGCAAATTATTTCATAATATTTTTGAAAATCGAGATTACAGATTTGTGGAATGAAAGTAGAATCTTCCGAGTGACTTACAGAAAGGAGAGCAGCCGTTATTTTTCTCTCATCATTTGAATTAAGATAGGATGAAATGATTTTTTTATTGAAAGTTCTTGTAAAGGTTGTTTTAACTAGAGCTTCATCGCTTTTATCAAATTGACAAAAAGATGAAGCCGTATAAAAGAGAAAGAGGGAAAAGAAGAGGATTCTAAATTGCAATCTCATAGATTCTATACTTTTTATAAACTTCGCCTTGCATTACTTCCGCGCCGCGGTTCATCATTTCGTTATCTTCAAGGATCCAACTCGCTTCGCCAAAATCAATTCCAATAGCATGCGCGCGATTAAGACATTCCATGTAAAACACAGCGTCAAGTCCCCGTTTTTGATACTCGGGAATAATGCCAAGCGTAATAACTCTCGCCCATTTAATTTCTTTTTTCTTCGTTTTCAATTTTAAAAAATTGAAAGGGAAAAGATGCCCATTCATTTCTTTGAATATCTGGTTATAATCAAGCATGCAAAGGGCGAAACCAACAACCTCACCTTTAATTTCACCAAACAAAACGAGTGAAGGTTCAACTAACGGTTTTAAATCTTTTGCCATCGCGTCAATTTCTGCTTCGGTCATGGGAATAAATCCCCAATTTGGCGCCCAGGCTTTGTTATAAACTATTTTTACTTTCTCTAAATCAGAATTAAAATTTTTCATATCAAGAGAAGTAATCTTTATACCGGATCTTTGTCTAGCTATCTCAGCGACGCGTTTAAGTTTTTCAGAGGAGTTAACTTTTTTGTTTTCAAGCTGATAGGCAAACAAATCTTTTGCTTTGTAAAATCCGTAATTGTCGCAAAGATCCAAATAATATTTGGGATTGTAAGTCATTAACAATCGTGGTGAATCTTCAAATCCGTCGATGAGCATTCCATATTCATCGTTTGAAGAAGGATTTGCCGGACCGCGCATATGCGTTAATCCTCGTTTAGCAAGCCACTCTTTTACAGTATCGAATAAAGCGTTTGCAACTGTTTGATCATTTTCACATTCGAAGAATCCGAAGAAACCGATATTTTCATTATGGTATTTATTATGAAGATCATTTTTAATTGCCGCAATACGTCCAACAATTTTCTCATCTCGTTTGGCAAGAAAGTAATCAGCCTCCGCATGTTGGAAGAAAGGATTTTTCTCTTTGTTCAAGATCTTTTTCCTATCCATAATTAATGGCGGAACCCAATATGGATCATTTTTATAAAACTGCCATTGGCATTTTATAAATTGCATCAACTCCGATTTAGTCCGCACCAAAGAAATTTCAATGGAAGCACTCATCTATACTCCTGACAATAAATTCTCAAAACGATAGTAATCTTAAAGGTAAATTGGTCATTGGTCAATAGTCATTAGTAAAATAAAATGACTACTGACAAATGACTTATGACTAGATTAATCCTAATTCTTTACCAACTTTTTTAAAAGTTTCAACAATAAAATCAAGATGTTCATCTTCGTGAGCTGACATGTAACTTGTTCTCATCATTTGTCTGCCTTGCGGAACGCCGGGGGAAATAAAAACATTTACAAAAACACCGGCTTCAAATAGCGCTTTCCACATAACAAAAGCAACATCATCAGAACCAACAATAACCGGTACAATAGCGGTTCTGCCCGGTTCAACTTTAAATCCGGCATCGATTAACGCAGTTCTAACTTTTGCAGCATTACTAATAACTTTATCAACTCGTTCCGGTTCTTTTTCCAAAATATCAAGAGCCGCTAACGCTGAGGCGGCAGATGCGGGTGTAGGGGAAGCCGAAAAAATTAATGCAGCGGCATTGTGTTTAAGAAAATTGATCACTCTTTCAGCGCCGGCGACAAATCCGCCGAGAGAAGCAAAAGTTTTACTGAAAGTTCCCATGGTAAGATCAATTTCTTTTCCAAGATTAAATTCGCTCGCAGTTCCTCTACCACCTTTTCCGATTACGCCAACGGAATGCGCATCATCAATTAAAATTCTCGCGCCATATTTTTTAGCAATTCTATTTAATTCAGGTAGATCAACAATTTCTCCGCCGGTAGAAAAAACGCCATCGCTAACAACAAGTTTGCCTGCTGATTCCGGTAATTTGGAAATGACTCTTTCCAGATCAGCCATGTCATTATGTTTATAACGTACTACATCGGCAGTAACACCTTTTGCCATTAAATTTCCAGCGACAATACAAGCGTGATTGTCTCTATCGGAAACAACGTACTCGCCCCGGTTAACTAATGTAGGAATAATTCCCTGAGCGGTCTGGTAACCGGTAGAAAATAAGAGGACGGCTTCAACTTCTAAAAATTTTGCCAATCTTTCTTCTAATTCAATATGAAGATCGAGCGTTCCGGTTAAATAACGCGAACCTGAACAACCTGTTCCATATTTTTCAATAGCTTTTATTGCGGCTTCTTTTACAGCCGGATGAGCGGTTAGCCCCAAATAATTATTTGAGCCGGCCATAACGATTTTTCGTCCTTCAATTTGAACTACAGGTCCTTCATTTGCTTCGATAGGTCTGAAATATGGATATAGCCCAAGTTTTTTAACTTCGTCGGCACGGGTAAATTCAAAACATTTGTTAAAGAGATCCAAAAGATCCTCCGTAAATAGGTTATTTGGTAAATAGTTTAATTATACGAACTTATTTTAGTAATTTTTCATTTAAAATCTATAATTAAATAGTTTCAAAATCAAATTACGGAAAAAAAATGAAGGAAATTGCAGTTGTTACCGGCGGAAATGGTTTTGTTGGAAGCCATTTAGTTGATTATTTGCTCGAACAGAATTTTACAGTTCGATGTATAACCCGTAAAAGCAGTGACCTTAAATGGTTAAAAGACAAAGATGTGGAAATTATTGATTCGGGTTTGTTCGATAAGGAAGGATTGCGCAAAGCTTTTACCGGAGCTTCTTATCTTTATCATGTTGCGGGAGTTGTTAAATCAAAAAGAAAGGAAGGTTATTTTAAGGGGAATGTGGAAACGACAAGAACTTTATTGGAAACCGCGGTTGAATTCAAAAATTCATTTAAAAAGATTTTGATTGTAAGCAGCCAAACTGCTGGAGGCCCTTCGCTTGACGGAGAACCGGTTGATGAATCGATGGAACCGCGTCCGATAACTACATACGGAAGAAGTAAATTAGAAAAAGAAAAAGTTGCAAGACAATTTATGAATGAATTGCCGATAACTATCTGCCGAGCCCCGGCTGTTTATGGTGAACGCGATACCGAAATTTTAATTTTCTTTAAAACTTATCATAGTGGAATTTTTACAACAATAGGATTGGACCTTAAACGTATCAATTTAATTCACGTTAGTGATTTAGTGCGCGGGTTTTATCTTGCCGCTCTTTCGGAAAGAACAAAAGGAGAGACTTATTTTATCGGTTCAGAAAAATATTATACGTGGGAAGAAATCGGTAAGGTAACGGAGAAATCATTAAACCGTCATGCGCTGCATATTATTGTTCCTCACTTTTTAGTTTACGGTATTGCGGCGGTTGCTCATTTCTTTTCCATCTTCTCCAGCAAAGCCGCAACGTTGAATTTAGAGAAAGCACGCGACATTACTCAAAAAGATTGGATCTGTTCTTCTCAAAAAGCTTGCGATCATTTCGGATATAAACAAGAAATTTCTCTGGAAGAGGGAATAAAGCGAACCGTTGCCTGGTACAGAGAGATGAAGTGGATAGGGAAGTAGAAAGTTCAAAGTAGAAAGTAAAAAGTTCAAGGTGAAAGTAAAAAGGGGTAAAAGGTGGGGGCAAAAAAAATAAAGGTATTGTCTGTTCAGTAATGAGATTGAACCCTCCAGCAATCTCATCGAACTTTCCAGTAATGACTCAGAATTTCCAGTAATCTAATCGAATTTTCCAGTAATGGCTCAGAATTTTCAGTAATCGCACCGTTCGCCCCAGTAATGACACCGAAATGTGCAGTAATCACACAAATTTTCCAGTAAACACATCGAACAGTCCAGTAATGAGACAGATCAAGCCAGTAAACACATCGATTTTTATAGTAATGGCAGAAAAATATTAGAAAACGGTGATTTTGGGCTAAAAATGAAGGGAATGGTTGGATTTAACAAGTTGTAGCCATGGCATGGCTCTACTTTCGTTTACGGAGAGCTTTATAAATTAATTCTGCAATTCTTCTGTGACCTCTTTCATTAACCATAATTTGATCATCAAAGAAAAGTGATTTACCATTTTGATCGCTTCTCCCAAGGCAATTTAGATAGATTATTCCAGTATTGCCGATAAAGGAATTTATAAAGATATGCAGCTTCCGCGAAAGATAATCTTCAAAAAAAGTATGTGGTCTTGAAACTGGACCGGTGACTATTAGTTCTATATTGTTATTCTTGCATAACGTAACAATTTGTTTTAATAAATCTAAATAAAGAGCAAATGCTGACGTCATATTTCCAACAATTTTTCCAAAAAAGTAATTCATTTCTCTTAAAATGTAACGCAACGAACTTTGTGAATTTAATAATCTTCCGGAACTCTCTTTATTCTTTGTTTCATCTCCGGCCGGATAGTTCTTTCTATATTTGAAGTTGATAGTAGAGGCAGTAATACACAAAGTTCTCGTCTTATTTTTTTTATGATATTCATGATAGAGCTTTGACAAACCCAAAATTGGTTCAGCCCTCAAATGGAATAATATCCAATCCGGTTTTTCTGTATCAATTGCATCAACAAGAGTAGTATAACATTGAAGAATAAGATCGTAACGGATTATTTGAATTTCCAGATTTACACCATCGTATGTGCTAAGTTTCTTTTTTAATATCTGATGATAAAGGTCTTTAGGAGCAATATTCTCCTGAACGGGGAAACAACCGCCTACAATTAAAATTTTAATTTTAGTCTCCATTCGGAGAGTTCAATTTTTTTAAATACTCTTTTGCAGCTAAATACTCATGAGGTGAGATAAGTATCCTCTTTTTGCTGCTGAGTGAAAAACTAAGAGACCCCATTCTATTCTTTTCAAAATCAGAAATTAGAGTAGCTGCAAAAGTTTCCATTTGTTCACTCCCAATAAAATCTATTCCCTTGGGTTTGAGTGGAACTGAATTATTTCCGCCGGGTGAGCACAGCATAGTCTGTCGTAATGTTAAAGTAATTTGACCAACACTGCCTGTAACAATTTCGTTCAATTGTTTTAGATTCCATAAAAAGCCCTCATCATCATCCAGAAAAAGATATGGTGAATTTATAAAGACTACATTATTGGCTTTTGTAACTTTGCCAATAGTGGCAATCCATTCCCAATATTTTTCTGAATGTTGGTGGAAGAAAGGGAAATGGCGATACGCAAAATTAAAATCACAATGACCAAACGCCAATTTTTTTGAAAAATCCTTTGCTACGGTCACGATCTCGTTGAGATTTAAGTAGGCATTTTCACTTTCGATTATCGCAATAATATCATCGAATTCAATTTCTCTCTCCTTCAAAAGGTTAAAGCAACGCAAGATTTCATTTCCACTTTCAACTTTTGGTAAAAAAATTGAGGTCAGTCTCACTTGTGCTCTAAGTTCTTCTAAAACTTCAAGGTCTTTATAAAACTCATTAGAATTAAAAACGTTCACTCTAATGCCGATACGTATGTTTTTAGAAAAGTCGCTCAATATTGCCATCGTATCTACAACGGCTCGTCTATGCAATTGTTTTTCCATGTCATTAGTCGCATTACCGGGCATCTCTTTTACAATATCTTCGAGATCAAAACAAAGAATTGTATTTACGTCAATAATTTTTTTTGCGTACTCTTTTATTTGCAACCCCGATGGTCGAGCAAAAAGGTATGTTTCGATTATTTGGTTCAAATTGATGACACCGACTACTTTAAAACTATCATCTTTTTCGTTTGCACAAAATTACCTCCGCCGGAGGAGGAACGGAGTTGGTAGAAATAGACGCCGCTTGAAAGTTGTCTGTTGTTTGTGGTTTGTTGTGTGTTGAAAGAAACTTCGTAATTACCGGGCTGTTTTTCTTCATTCACCAAAGTTGCAACTTCATTTCCAAGAACATCATATACCCGTAAAGACACGCCGCAGCGTGTCTCTACAGAAAACTTTATTTTTGTGTTCGGATTGAAGGGATTAGGATAATTTTGTGAAAGCAAAAACTCGGTTGGAGAAACATTCGGTTTGTCTTCATTAATCGCAACAACACCGCCCTCTTTATAAACAGCTAGACCTCCCTCGTATGAACCAATCCACTTATTGCCAAAATGGTCAATCGCAATTGACCGAATAGAGTTGTTAGGTAATCCTGAATTATAGCTATTATAAACTGTCCAATTGGAGTCATCAAATTTGGCAAGTCCTGCTGATGCAGTGCCTATCCACTTGTTCCCAAAACTGTCTATTACTATCGCCCATGGATCGTCATAAGGTAAACCCGAATTGGAACGATTATAAACTACCCACAGGTTATCTTTAAATTTCGATAGCCCACCATAGGTTCCGATCCATTTATTATCCGAACTGTCTATTGCTATTGCAAGAATTGCGTTATTAGGTAAACTTGAATTTGAGGAAGTATAAATCTCCCAGTTTGTGTTGTTAAATTTTGCAAGTCCACCACTTGTTCCAATCCACTTATTCCCTGAACCATCTATCGCTATTGACAAGATTCCATTAGCAGGTAAACCTGAATTAAAAGAAGTATAAATCTCCCAGTTTGTGTCGTCATATTTTGCAAGCCCTCCGCCATATGTCCCAATCCATTTATTCCCCAAACCATCTATTGCAATTGAGTAGATTCTATTATCAGATAAATCTGAATTAAAAGAATTATAAACCTCCCAGTTTGTATTATCAAATTTTGCAAGTCCATTCATTGTGCCAATCCATTTATTCCCTAAACGGTCAATCGCAATTGATCTTATATAGTTAGAAGGAAGACCAGAATTAAAAGTATTATAAACCTTCCAACTTGATCCACTAAATTCCACAAGACCACCATTATAGGTTCCAATCCACTTATTACCTGATGAATCTATAGCAATCGCATATATTCTACTATCAGACAAGCCTGAGTTAGAAATTTCATAAATAGTCCAACTTGTGCCATCAAATTTAACAAGACCGCAGCTATCCACACCAATCCACTTATTTCCGGAATCGTCTATCATAATTGATTCAACGTAGTTCCCCGGCAAGCCCGAATTTGTATAATTATAAACTGTCCAGTTTGAACCGTCAAATTTTACAATCCCTCCACCAAGCGTTCCAAACCATTTATCCCCGGAAAAATCTATCGCAATTGAAGTAACTTCGTTATAAGGCAACCCCGAGTTTGAACTATTATAAACTTTCCAGTCTGTTCCGTCAAATGCTGCTAAACCAAGACTAGTTCCAAGCCATTTATTATTAGAATTGTCAATAGTGATTGAAAAGACATAGTTATCAGGTAAACCCGAATTTGAACGAGTAAAAACTGTCCAACTTATTCCGTCATATTTCGCAAGTCCCTCATACGTTCCTACCCACGCGATTCCTGAAGTGTCGATTGTTATAGAAGCAATTCTATTCGTAAGTAGTCCCGAATTAGAAGTATTATAAACTGTCCAATTTGTTCCGTCAAATTTTGCAATACCTCCATAATAGGTGCCAATCCACTTATTTCCTGAATTGTCGATAGCTATTGTCCTGACCATATTGTCAGGCAAACCTGAATTAGATTGATTATAAACTGTCCAGTTTGTACCGTCAAATTTTGCAATTCCTCCACCCCAAGTCCCAAACCACTTATTTCCTGAACTGTCGATTGCTATTGCAAAAACCCGGTTATTAGGCAATCCAGAATTACCCATGTTAAAGAAAGATTTCTCTCCAGTCGATTTATTTACCTTAATCAAACCACCTAAGTATGTTCCCGCCCAAACATTATCTCCTTCAGTAGCAGTAGTCATAATTCCGCATCCATAGGTATAATTTATCCACTCCGGATTTTGTGCGTAGAGAGATAAGGATAAAAGAAAAAAGAAAAGTAATAGTTGTGATCTTCCCATGTTGAACTCCCGATTATTTTAACATATTAAATAGAGCAAATTCATTTCACTAAAACTAAATTGTTATTTACGGTTCCAACTTAAGTTAAAGATTTGAAACTGTCAAAAATTTTTCTCTATTCATCAAAATGTACTCCGGCGGAATCTGGTGTTCATTCTCATAATCATAATCATAATCATAATCACAATCAGTTAGTATATTTCTAAAGCCGATTATGATTATGAAAAAGATTCAGCCAAAGGCTGATAGGTATGATTAAGAATCAGCAATAAAACAGCATGTACAACTGAACTTCAAATCAATGGTGAGATAGTTATATTGTATTCAATTAATTATTGATTTTTGAACGAAAGGAGCTTTGTTATGATAGATTTCAAAAACGCAACGTTCATTAAACTTAAACCTATAAAAGTTGAAGAGATCATCGACATCATGCCGAAAATGTTTCTGGATGGCGAGAATGTTTTTGCAGCTTTTCAAACTGTACGGGATCAACTCGTCTTTACGGATAAAAGAATAATTGCCGCTAATGTACAAGGAATGACCGGAAAGAAAATTGATTTCACTTCAATCCCTTACAACAGAATACAGACTTTCTCCGTTGAAACTGCAGGCATGATTGATCTTGATTGTGAATTGGAAATTTTTGTAAGTTCTATCGGTCCAATCCACTTTGATATTGTCGGCGGATTTGATCTTGTTGCTTTCAGCAAACTGATTGCGAAATATATTTTGTAGAAATTAGATAGCTTGGAAATGTTTGTCTGTCAAAAAAACTTGACAGAATGGATGAATGCTAATGAATGGATGAATGGTTTTAATATAGAGTTAATTTGTGTTTTTCATTCACTCATGCAAACATTTAATCATTCTCGTAAATCTTGATAGAGTTCTGCTTAATAATAAATGAAAACGAGAACAATAACGAAACAATTTTAATTATTTTTCGCTCCTTCTTTTATCCAGGTTTTTACTCCATCAATTTGATTTTTTGTTAATCCGGGATAACCGAAAGGCGGCATGCTATTAGAACCTAATTGTCCTTCTACCGCCCAGACGAGCCGGGAAGTTTCCGGCTCGTAATCATTAATAATACCGGGAACGTGCGCATTTGTCCAGGTTGTTAAACTTAAACTTCCCGCTCTTGTTTCATCATCATGGCAGCCGGAACTTGTACATTTAACATTAAATATCGGCTGAATATGTTTGCCGAAGAGAACATTGGAAGCCGGTATCACAGCATCATCCACTTGCTGGTTAGTTACCGTATCCTTACAAGCAGATATAAAAACTAACGAGATGCACGAGAGTAGAACAAAGAGTCTTTTCATGTTCCGGGAGTATTCTTTCAAATTGAATTCATTAAAGGATTAAAAATCTTGGGTGTAAATTTCAGAAGAAATCTTTTAGAGAACAATGTAAAAAAGAAAATATTTTCCAGGATTGCTGTTCCATTGGAACTTAATGTTGATGAGCAACTTCGAAATCTAATTCCCAATTCTCGTTCTACGACTTTTTCCCTTATATTTGTTCATTAATTGTTATCTTTTATTAAAATAGTTGTAGAAATTGATTAAAAAAATTGCAGCAAAGCTGAAAAAAATTCTTGGAAGAAAATCCAAAGCAGTTAAAGTTACTCCCGTTGAAACTACTCCGATAAAAAAAACTGCAAAACCTCAAAGCAAACCGCAAACCCGAACTACTGAAAAACCGGAAGTTAAATATCCTCCGCGTAAGCCCTATAAAAAAGAAACACCCGAAGAATATCGGCTTCGTAGAGAAAAAAGAGGACAAAATAAACCCGGCATCACGCAACCATCACCTGAAGTAGAAACTAAAAACTGGGATGTCTCTTCATTCAACGTGGCAGCAGTTGACGGTAAAACCAGATTTCAAGACCTGGAACTGCCGAAAGATATTCTTCATGCAGTTTATGATTTGGGATTTGAGTATTGCACAAATGTTCAAGCGGAAGTGCTTCCTAAAGCGATGAGCGGAGAAGATATTACGGCGCAGGCGCAAACCGGAACCGGTAAAACAGCGGCGTTTCTTCTTACAATATTTAATCACGTCTTAAAAAATCCGATTAAAGAAAACCGCATTCCGGGAACACCTCGCGCCCTTATTCTTGCTCCAACGCGTGAACTTGTTCTGCAAATTGAAAAAGATGCGCGTGGGCTTGGTAACTACTTGCAGCTTTCAATTCTTTCACTTTTAGGTGGAATGGATTATCGAAAGCAGCAACACACATTACGAAATGATGCGTGCGATATGCTGATTTGCACACCCGGCAGATTGATAGATTTTATGGAGAAGAAATTAGTGGATTTGGGAAAAGTTGAGATTCTTATTATTGATGAAGCCGATAGAATGCTTGACATGGGTTTCATTCCTGCAGTTAAAAGGATTGTGAGAAGCACTCCCGCAAAAGATAACCGGCAGACAATGTTTTTTAGCGCCACCCTTACCGGTGATGTTAAACGGCTTGCGGAATCATGGACAAGACACGCCTGTGAAGTAATTATTAAACCGGACGAAGTTGCCGTAGACAGCATCGAACAAATAACCTATATTACTACGGTTGATGAAAAACCAACTCTTTTGTATAACCTGATCATGCAGAAGAATTTGGAACGCGTTCTGGTTTTTGTAAACCGGAAGGATGACGCCAAACGCCTTAAGGAAAAATTTGACATTTATGGAATTAGCTGCGCGCTTCTTTCAGGAGACATTGAACAGAACCAGCGAATTAAACGTTTGGAAAAATTTAGAGAAGGTAAAATCCGGGTGCTTGTTGCTACGGATGTTGCTTCACGCGGAATTCATGTTGAAGCTATTTCGCACGTGATAAATTACAATATGCCGCAGGATGTTGAAGAATATGTACATCGAATTGGGAGAACAGGCCGCGCGGGAGCTTCCGGCATTTCGATCAGTTTTGCCGATGAAGATGATGCTTATGAAATTAAAAAGTTAGAAGAATTTCTCGGAAAGAAAATTGAATTTACTTTTCCCGACGAAGAACTTCTTGTTGCAATACCTGAAGAGCATAAAACTGTTGAATATAAAAGACCACCTCAGAAACCGTATCATAAAAAACCTTTCAGAGGATCAAGTAGAAGAAAATAGAGATAAATTTATTCCAATGCCAAAATGAAAATATTATTTATAGGCGGTACGGGAGTAATAAGCACAGCATGTTCTGAATTGTGTATTGAAAAAGGTTTCGATCTTTATTTGTTGAATAGAAGTTTGTCGATAAGAAAAGCTCCGGCTGGAGCAATAGTTATTAATGCTGATATTAGAGACAAACAAGCCGTTACAACGGTTCTTACAAAAGAAAAGTTTGATGTTGTTGTTGATTGGATAGCTTACAATGAAGAACATGTGAAGAATGACTTCGAATTGTTCAGAGATAAAACTGACCAATATATTTTTATCAGTTCGGCTTCCGCTTACCATAAACCGCCCATAAAACTTCCGATAAGAGAAGATACAAATCTCAGTAACCCCTTCTGGTCGTATTCACAGGGTAAAATAGACTGCGAAAATTATTTAATACGAATGTTTCGCGAAGAAAATTTCCCCGTTACAATTTGCAGACCCTCACACACGTATGATAAAACACGATTTCCTCTCTACGATAATTACACCTCGTTTAACAGAATGAAACAAAACAAAAATGTTATCATTCATGGTGATGGGAATACTATGTGGACACTTACGAACGCGAAGGATTTTGCGAAAGGATTCATAGGACTTCTCGGCAATACAAAAACTCTTGGCGAAGCATATCATATAACTTCTGATGAATCTTTGACATGGAATGAGATTGCAAACATTATTGCTGAAGCCGCCGGGTTGGAATTAAAAATTTCCCATTTACCGGTTGAGTTTATTGCAAAGTATGATACAGAATGGGGATGCAATCTTTTTGGAGACAAAGCCTACAGTACAGTATTCGATAACTCGAAGATCAGAACGGTAGTCCCAGATTTTAAGGCTTCAATTGCGTATCGGGATGGAGTGAAAGAGGTTATCGGTTGGTATTCGCACAAAGAAAACCAGGCTGTAAACACCGAATTAGATGCTCTTATGGATAAAATGATATATGATTACAATCCCTCAATAAAATAAGCTGATCTAACAACATCACTAAACAAAACCCAAATTGATTTGAGAACATCGATTAACGATTTTCGAAGTTGGAAAGTTTTTATCGAGATCGAAAACTACGAGGAATTTCTCCAACTATTTAATAGGGAAGACTTATATAAAGTTTTCCAAGATCAGAAAGTTCTCCATCATTCGGGGTAAAAAGATAAGTGAATTTAGCATCGGGAAGACTCCCTCTTCCATAAAACCATGCATAACGAAAAACATCATCTCTACTTTCACACAAGTCTACCATTTGCTGCATTTGTACCGCCTGCTTAGCGTATGAATTTATTTGACTGTTCCAGTTCGCCATTTCCGTGACCCATATCTTTTTGTTGTACTTTTTCAAAGCATCAAGCTGGGCGGCTAAACCGTAATCGTACCAATGAAAAGCAAGGTAATCAATCTTCGGGATTCTCCCATCGTTGGCGGTTCTATATGCCAAGTAAAAAGCATTAAGCCAATCAACGGGATTTGAGTAACTAGTCATCGTTCCCCAACTCATCGCTGGTCCTACAAGATAAACGGTTCTTCCTTTTACGGCAAGATCACTTACAACTTGTTCGTATTTTATCCAATCGCTTGCTGCCTGAGCCGGTGTTCTATTCGCCTGATCTTTAAAGTTAGGTTCGTTCATCACCAACAAATATTTTATTTCTGGTCGACTCAGAATAAAATTTTTTACCAAAGTCATATCATTTGTGCTGGTGTTTCCTCCCCAAAGCATAGGGATAAAATCCATCTCGTAATTTTGGTAATACGATGCCGGAACTTTTGTGTTGCAAATTGGTCCCCAATTATACCACCAGCTTATTCCTTTAGAAATCGCAGTAAAATCCGCAGTAGAAGAAATGTCAAATGCAATTCCGCGTTTAGCGCTTTTAGTTACTGTTGGGGTAACAACATTATTATTTGTTGGCGTTGATTCTTTTTTGCAGCCGATCAACATGAGTGAAATGATAAGCAACGAGAGTAAAAATTTATTTCCGAACATCGCAAACTCCAATTAATTCCAGATAATCCATTCTACAGATTATCAAATTGATGTTTCAAAAATAAGGGGATAAAACCGGAAAGAGAAGGGAATAGTAATTGAATTTTCTTGTGGTCAATTGAAGGTTTGTCAACTTCAGATTAATTTGATAATTTGCTTCCCACATAATAGGCCGTTGTAAACGATTTCAATAAAGAAATAAGACGACAAGAAAAGTATGAAGACAAAACTTTACTCTCTAATAGTATTAATTATTTTCTCACTAACTGTAACATCTGCACAAGAGACTGAGAAGATAAAAGTTGAATATACTCCTTCAAATGAAGAGAATGCGTTTTTGGATAAGGTCCAAGCTTTATCTTTTCAATATTTTGTTAAAGAAGCAAATTTTCAAAACGGTTTAGTAAAAGATAGAAGCACAGAAACCTCTCCGGCAAGCATCGCAGCAACGGGATTCGCTATTCCCATCTGGGCACTCGGTTCTGAAAAGGGATGGATGAGCAGAGATTCAGCGGCTCAAATCACTTTAAATCTTTTCCGCTTTCTACACAATTCCGAACAAAGTCTTGATGATAGCGCAACCGGCTACCAAGGTTTTTATTATCATTTCCTCGACATGAAAACCGGAAAAAGATTTTGGAATTGTGAACTTTCTTCGATTGATACCGGATTGCTTTTAGCGGGAATCCGTTTCGCAAATCAATTTTATATTTTTGACAACCCTGTTGAGAATGAAATAAGGGAATTGGCAGACATTTTAACAAAACGGATAAACTGGGATTTCTTTCAGATAAAAAAAGATAACAAGTTTAAAAACACCATCTCACTTGGGTGGGATAAAAAACATGGCATCGTATCCTTTTTCTGGTGGGGCTACACAGAAGCGCTCTTTCTCTATGTCTTATCCGCCGGCGCTGAAATGCCCAACTCGGAAAAAGGATACGATGCCTGGTTGAGTTTTTATCAATGGAGGGAGCCGTATGGAAAAGAATCGGGACATGTTGTTTTCCCGGCATTATTTGTTCATCAATTTTCTTTGCTATGGATTGACTTTAGAAATATCTATGACAGTTACATGAAGGAGAAGGGGATTGATTATTTTGAAAACTCAAGACGCGCGACGTATGTACAGAGACAATACGCGATCGATAATCCAAACAACTGGCGCGGGTATGACTCTTTAACCTGGGGATTATCGGCGTGTGATGGTCCCGACGGACGGTATAATTATGATGACAAAATATTCTTCGGTTATTCGGCAAGAGGAACTTCCGGTCCCGATTCCACTTTTGATGATGGAACTATCGCGCCGTATGCTGCCGGTGCATCAATTCCTTTTGCGCCGGAGATTTGCATTCCTACGTTAAGTTCGATGTATAAAAATTATGGCGAAAAAGGTTTGTGGGGTAAATACGGATTTGTTGATTCTTTCAATCCAACGCTTAACTGGTATGATAAAGATGATCTTGGGCTTGATCAAGGACCGATGCTTTTAATGATAGAGAATTACAAAAGTGGTTTTGTCTGGAAATATTTGATGAAAGATGAGTTGGTAAGAGAAGGTTTAAAAAAGTTAGGTTTTGTACAGAGGTGATTTTATCTCTTTGCATTTTTCGAGGGCTAAGTGCCAAAAATACTTCCCCAAAAAAGAGGTACGCATGATTTGGAAAGTGGATTATTCCTCAAAATGGCAGGTGGATGTTGAATCGTTGAATGTGATTGATTCTTCTCTCTTCTGTTCTTAATTACCACTCACTGCTGTCCAAAATAAATTTTAATGCCGGTAATATCAATTAAGGAATCATTTTCTTTTTGATCTGCACGGCATATCTTCTACTGATAGGTATCGGTTCTTCAATGTTTTTCAGAATGATACGATAAGAATAGTTATTGCCTCTTTCAACCCTTTCAACAAAATTCATGTTAATGATAGTTGATCTATGAACTTGAGTAAAAGAAGTTTTAGGAAGGCATTTGTCCCACTCGCATAATTGTTTATTCGTTAATCCTTTTAATCCTTTGGAAGTAATCACCTCTGTAAAATGGTCGGCTGCCGTTATTTTGATGATTGAATCCAAGCGGACAAAATAGTATTTATAATTCAGTTGAAGATAAATCGAATCTGTTTCAGTAAATAAAATGTTTGGGAGAATTTGCTGTTCACGATTATCCGGAAGACGTTTGACTGCAAGTGCAAGACGATCCGGATTTACCGGTTTTAGTAGATAGTCACACGCATTAACATCAAACGCGCGGATAGCATATTCGTCATATGCGGTAACAAAAATCACTTTCGCGTTTATATCAACTTTATCGAATAATTCAAAACCGGTCTCTCCGGGAAATTGAATATCTAAAAATATTAGATCCGGTTTTAATTTTTCAATTGCTTCGATGGCAGTTTTAATATTCTTTGCTTCGCCAACTATCTCTATGGTAGAAAAAACAGAAAGGAGTTCTCTTAAATCACCTCGTGCATATTTCTCATCGTCTACTATGAGCGTTCTGTATTTTTTCTCTTCGTTCATATTTTATTATGCTCAATCTTAATTACAACCTTAACAAATTCCGGCTCTTTAACAATTTCAAAAGTATATCTTCCGGGGAAAGAATGTTCCAAACGTTTTTTAATATTTTGTAGACCGATACCTGTGTTATGAGAACCGGGTGTTTGATACTTGTCAATCCACCTACCGGAGTTTTTCACTTCGATAATTAACGTGTGATCGATTATTTCAGAATGTACAAGAATATTTAAGGGAAGTTGACTCGTCTGCATCCCATGTTTTACAGCATTTTCTACAAGAGGGTGAATTAGAAATATCGGGATCATAAAATCGTTTGTTTCCGGAGCAATATCAAACTCAACAGTTAAATCCTCATTGTAGCGAACCTGTTCAATATTTAAATATTGTTTGATTATCTCAATCTCTTTAATAAGCTGAACTTCATTGTTCTTCCCTTCAAGTAAAGAGTATCTTAAAAATTCCGAAATGTGTGTTACCATTCCCTTTGCCTTTACCGGATCGGCGGTAATTAAACCGCGCAAGGAACTTAGTGTATTAAATAAAAAATGGGGATTAAGCTGATACTTCAGCATTTCTAATTGTGATGTTCTTAAAAGAGCACGCTCATGTTCTAACTGATATTTTTGATCTTTTAATTCTTCCCATATCTTGTATCCCAAATAAAGGCAGCTCCAAAGAAATACCGTAGTATAGTTAAGCGACACCATCTGAACTAGAAAAGCCTGAGGTATTTTAATCGATTCACCGGTAAACATACTGCTTACTAAAATTGTTATGTAAGCCCATAACGCACCCGCTATAAATGAATAAATGAAAGCCAACACAACCAACACAAGTATTTTATATCTTTGCCAAAAATATTTTTTATATAAAACACGCAAACAAAGGGTAATCAAAAAACCTTCAAGACCAATTATTAAGAGTAATAAAAAGGCTTTAAACGATCCTACTGACTCCGGATAAACAATACTGGTCTCAATTATAACAGCCATCCAGAATATTGAATGCCCCAGCCAGAACGACCACTTACGATTTGAGAAAAGATTTTCTACTGCTCTTGGATATTTCATTTTCAAATTAGTTTTTAGCACTATTAAACTTTTTGTGATATAAAAATTAGATTTGTCACCAATGAAATGTATATATTTTTCAGTGAAGATTTTATAGAATCTCTTCCATTTTATACTACTCACGAACAATTTCAACCACCCAAGAAGTGACAGTTTATTTCACGAAAAATATCAATTAGTTTAACATTGTAAGTTTAAGTATTCACTTGATAGAGAACCATGAGGTTATGATCCTAAACAAAGTACGCTTTTTTATAATACTAATAGTTGCTCTTGTAACTATTGTATCGTGTAAAAAAGAAACTCCAACTAATTCACTACCAAATACGGAACTGAATTTAACCGAGCTAAAGGGTATTCATATTGGTTTGTATATAGATAATGGGGCTGGAGGAATTGACGAAGTAAAAAATATGCTAAACCAACTAGGTTGTTTTTACTCAACGATAAATAAAGATACAATTCTGATAAGCGACTTGAACAAATATGATTTAATACTATTTCCGGGAGGTGATATGTGGGTTTATAAAAGTCATCTTTCTGCAACGGGTATAAATAAAATAAAAGAATATGTTCAGTTTGGAGGTGGATATATTGGTATTTGTGCGGGTTCTTATTTTGCTGCTGATAAAATTGTTTGGAGGGGCTGGGCTAATGAACCGAGGCAATATTTAACAATCACTGGATTAGGATTATTTTCGGGAATTGCCGACGGTCCGATAGATGACTATGCTCCTACATATCAAGATTATAATTGCATTGTAAATATTAACCGGAGCTATCCAATAACAAAAGATATTCCTCAACAGTTGGATTATGCATATTCATTTGGACCTAAATTCATTATTGAAGATAGTTCCAATGTTTCCATCCTTGGCAGAACTGCTTCTGGTAATAATTCAGTCGTTCTCGCAGTTCAATACGAACAGGGCCGGGTTTTTCTGACTGGTCTGCACCCTGAATTTGATGAGGATAAATCATCATGGAAAATGATAAGCAATGCAATACTATGGTGCTCTTATAAATTATAAATACTAGCACAAAATTGTACTGCTGAAAAAAATTTAACTGAGATAAATTACTAAAAAGGTAAAAAATGGAAAAGAAAAATGCTCTTTACTTTATCGTTCTTATGGTAACCGCCGTTCTTATATTCACAACAAACAACTTGTCTCAAAATCTTCCTTTTCTTGGACAAACGCCCCCAGGTAATGTCCCCGTTAGATTGGTGCCGGACAGCCTTGCGGCTAATAATGACTGGCAATATCACGGAACTCCAACATTTTCTCCTGATGGGAATGAAATGTATTACGCCATTTACAGATATAATCCCGGCAGAATAGAAATATGGTTTACCGAATTCATTAATGGTAAATGGACTTCTGTGAAAAAAGCTCCTTTCTCGAATGACAACTATAGCAATAACAATCCCTACTTTTCACAGCATAAAGATACATTGTTTTTCTTTTCTAATAGACCGAGTGGTCCTATTTTTAAGGTAACAAGAAAAAATGGAATCTGGTCATCTCCACTTACTTTAAATTTACCTCTTCCCGTTGGTTATTCTACCGGATGGCAGTTTTCGATTGCAGATAATGGAAATATTTACGCCGAACTAAGTTTTCGGAACAATGAAGATATTTATCTGTGGCGTTTTATGAATGGTCAATATCAAGCAGCTGAAAGGCTAAGTGCTATTTGCAGCCCGGAATTGGACTTCACTCCATACATCGATCCCGAAGAACGGTTTATAATGTTTGCTTCGAGACGCCCCGGTGGATTTGGAAATACAGATATTTATATCAGCAAGAAAAATTCCAATAACACGTGGGCGGCTCCAATAAATTTAGGGAAAGAGATAAATTCCGGTGATGTTATATCACCACTTATATCACGTGATGGCAAGTACCTCTTTTTTGACGCATGGATGCCCAATGCTTTGGGTGGAAATCCTTATTGGGTTGATGCAAAAGTTATTTATGATCTGATAATAGATACTACTGTGGTTACAGACTATGATGGCAACACATATAAAACTGTAAAAATCGGTGATCAGGTTTGGATGGCGGAAAATTTAAGAACAACCAAGTACAACGACGGTGTTGAGATACCAAACATCGTGAATGATAATTCATGGGGGAAGCTGAAAACTCCCGGTTATTGCTGGGGAAATTATAATATGACAAATAGAAATCTTTTTGGTATATGGTACAATTGGTATGTGGTTAATACCAAAAAACTCGCGCCGACCGGCTGGCACATCCCTACTGCAGCAGAATGGAAAACGCTACAAACTTATTTAGGAGGAGAGAGCGTTGCCGGCGGTAAGATGAAAGTAAAAGGGACTGCATATTGGTTTTCGCCTAATATCGGCGCAACAAATGAAAGCGGTTTTTCAGCTTATCCGGTTGGTTACCGGAATTATGATGGAGTCGAATTCAATATGCCGGGTGATCTCGCTTCCTTCTGGGCTTCCGATGAATTCGATGCCTCAGATGCAATTGGTACACGGCTTACAGCTGATAGAGAGGATTTTAGAGTATTTGATTTCGGGGTTTCTAAAACGTATGGTTACTCAATACGGTGCGTGAAAGATGATCCAAGCACAAGCATTGATAAAGAAGAATCAAATTCAATCGGATATAATCTCTTTCAAAATTATCCGAATCCCTTCAATCCTTCGACAACGATTAAGTACGAACTGAAAACTCAAACCTTAGTAGACCTAAATATTACAAATGTTCTGGGAGAAGTTGTTTTCGATGCAATTAATGCGATGCAAGCGGCAGGAGTTCATGAATATAACTTTAATGCTGGTCATCTTTCGAGCGGCATCTACTTCTATCAAATAGTTGCAGGGAATTATCGTGAGATAAAGAAAATGGTTCTTTTGCGATAGCGTTTTAGAAGAGAGTATGTACTAATCCAAAGTCGTTGAAAAGGGAATTGTAACAGTTGGTTAACAAAATAGAATTTATTTTGTCCCGAACATCTAAAAATAAAGTTCTTAAATAGAAAGAAGCATATGAAAAAGATAAATACTTTTCGTCTTATAGTAAGCATGGTAAGTACCATTCTTATATTTTCAACAAACTCATTTTCTCAAGTTCTGCCATATCTTGGGCAAACTCCGCCTGGTCTTAATCTGGTAAAGTTTGCTCCAAATAATTCATATGTAGCCGGTAGCAGTTGGTGGTGGCGAAGTTCTCCGGTCTTTTCTCCTAATGGTAATGAGATGTATTTTGTCAAATACTTTAGTAGCACTGAAACTCATGAGATATGGTACACTAAATGTGTTGATGGAGAATGGACAGTACTTCAAAAAGCGCCATTTTCAACGAGCAAATTCGACGGAAATCCGGTCTTTTCACAAAGTAATGATACATTATATTTTTATTCGCAAAGACCCGGAGGATTTATCTTCAGTGTTGCTAGAACCGATACAGGGTGGTCTGAGCCGGTTGCGGTAAATATTCCACTCCCCGCAAATTCGGCAGGCGTTACTTCCTTTTCTATTTTAAAGGATAAAACCATTTATTTCGCAATGTTAGATAGCAGCAAGCTAAATCCGGATATTTGGTCTTCAGCGGATATATATAGGACAGAGTATGTTGATGGTCAATATAGTCAACCGGAAAATATTGGTTCTCCTATAAATACAAATATCGGAGAAGCGGTTGGGTATGTTGACCATGACGAGCGGTTTATGGTTTTTGAATCTAAGAAACCAGGTGGATATGGTTGGCATGATCTATACATAAGCAGCAGAAACCTGAATGGCAAGTGGAACGATCCAATTAATCTTGGTTCAAAAATAAACACCGATTTTGAAGATGGGACACCACAAATTACCCCGGATGGAAAATATTTCTTTTATACTACAATAAAAGGCAGAGATAAAGGTTATACCCCTTATTTGGTAGATGCAAAAGTTATTTATGATCTGATAATAGATACTACTGTGGTTACAGACTATGATGGCAACACATATAAAACTTTAAAAATCGGTGAACAGATTTGGATGGAGGAAAATTTAAGAAGCACTCATTACAGCGATGGAACACCAATTCCATATTTCGATTATAACAATGACAGCGCCAACGCAAAGGTTTATGGAAGACTCTATGCTTGGGCTACCGCGATGAAAGGTGCTAAAAGCAGCACTAAAAATCCAAGCAATGTGCAAGGAATTGCACCGACTGGCTGGCATCTGCCAAGCAAAGCAGAGTGGCAACAGCTTGCTGATTATTTAGGTGGAACGGCTATCGCGGGAGGAAAATTAAAAGAAACAGGTAATGTAAATTGGCAAAGTCCAAATTCCGATGCAACGAACGAAAGTGGATTTACAGCCCTACCGGCGGGAATGTACGCCTTCTGGCAAGAATTTCAATGGAAGGGAAGTTTTTGCGCTTTTATAACATCAACCGACGAGTCGGTTCCGAATCATCCGGAAGTAGCAGGAATTAAATTAAGTTATGATAATGCAGAAATGACAATTGGAGGATTTCATCCTGATGATGCGCTATCTGTTCGATGTGTGAAAAATGATGTGAATACAGATGTTGAAGATGGACATACCAAACCAACAGGATTCAATCTTTTTCAGAATTACCCGAATCCATTTAATCCTTCAACAACAATAATGTACTCCTTGAAGACTCAATCACATGTAAAACTGAACATTACAAATGTCCTCGGAGAAACTGTTTTAATAGCGATTGATGAAATGAAAGATGCCGGAGCGCATGAATATAGTTTTAACGCGTCTAATTTTTCAAGTGGTATTTACTTTTATCAATTGAGTGCAGATAATTTCCGGGAGATAAAGAAAATGGTTTTATTAAGGTGAGTGGAAATAATATAAATTGTGGTATCGAGTACTTTGAATATTATCCTCACTTATCAAGGAAAAAAGTGAGCCAAAAATCATTAAAATATTTTGATCGCCGGATAGACCGAATTATGTTTTTATGACGAATGTATTATTTTTCTACCATAACAATGATTAAATAAAATTTCCGAAGGTATTTCATGAGATATTTTTTACTTCTTCTTTTTTTAATTAGTACATCGGTTACGTTTTCGCAGAATAGAATCGCAATCACTTTTGATGATTTGCCATGTTCTAATTGTAATAGCTCTGAAATAGTTAATGAGGTTATCGATAAGTTAATTCTTTCATTAAACAAATATCATGTTAACGCAATTGGCTTTGTAAACGAAAAAAAGCTATTTAAAGACGGAAGACGGGATGAAGGCAAAACTAATTTATTGAGGCATTGGCTTGAGAACGGGTTGGATTTAGGCAATCATACTTTCTCGCATATACTAATTAATAATGCTACTGTCGAAGAATATGAAAAAGATTTGTTGAAAGGGGAAATCATTACCCGACCTTTGATGAAAGAATATTCCAGAGAATTAAAATATTACCGTCATACACAATTACGAACGGGACCGACAAAGGAATACAAAACCCGGTTGGATAGTATTCTGAGCAAATACAATTATACCGTAGCGCCCGTAACAATGGATAATGATGAATACATTTATGCGTTTTGTTATATGGCAGCAAAGGAGAAAAAAGATTCAATCAATATGCGGCGTATCGCAAATGATTATTTGGATTACATGGAACGGATATTCTCCCACTATGAAAAACTGTCGATAGATTTTCTTGGATACAATGTAAATCAAATCCTATTGTTGCATGCTAATGAGTTGAATGCCGACTACCTGGATTCTATTTTAAGTACTTTGACTGATAAGGGATATAAATTTATTTCACTTGACGACGCATTAACCGACAAAGCGTTTCAACTTCCCGAAGAGATTTCTACAAAAGGCATTTCATGGATTGATAGATGGAAACTAGCAAAAGGTTTAGACATAACGAATCAGCCTGAGATTTCGGATTATATCCGAACTTTAATGGATGCTATCAAAAAGAATTCTTACTAATAACATTCGGTGCTAAAAAGGAAAAAACTATAAACTCAAGAGAAATTTATGAATTAAAATTTTATTAATTTTGTGTAGTAATTGTTCATATAGTTTTATTATGGGGACTTAAGTGCAAAAGTTAATACCAAAAGGATTTAAACATTATAAATTGAATTTACTATTTTCAACAACAGATTCAACAACAAACCAAAGGAGTATCTATGAGCCAAAGTATCTCTAGAAGAAAATTTCTTGAAAACGGTTCGAAAGGATTAGTCGCAGCCGCGTTAATTCCCTCATTTTTAAGAGGAGACTTAACAAAAGCATTTGCGACTTCTAAAGGAGAATCTATGAAACTGCAAGACTACTACAATCATTTCGGGGTGGATGAGAAGATCATTCAAGATGTTATTGCGCAGGCTCTTTCGCGCGGTGGTGATTATTGTGATCTCTATTTTCAACATCAAATTTCCAACTACATCGGATTAGAAGATAAAGCCGTTAACAGAGCTTACACCAATGTGGCTTTTGGCGTTGGTATTCGTGTGTTAAAAGGAGATCAAACCGGTTATTCATTTACTGAAGAAATTACACCCAACGCGATGAAACTCGCTGCTCAAACCGCTGCGAACATTGCTAATGGAAGCAAAAAAGTAGGACCGGTAAAATTAAAAGTGAAGGACGTTCCAAGTTATTATCCGATTGAAACTCCGTGGGAACTTATCTCAATCGATAAAAAAATCCCTTATCTGCAAACTATTAACGACAAAGTTTTTGCCGCTGATTCCCGCATTATCAAATCCAACGTATCCTTCTCCAACGATACTTCCTACATCTTAGTCATTACTTCCGAAGGAGAAGTTACTTATGATTATCAACCTTTGGGACAAATATCTGTATCAGTAAGCGCAGAACAAAACGGTAAACGTGAACAAAACTATTTTGATCTTGCCGGAAGAAGAGGAATTGAATTTTTTACACCGGAAAATATTAATCGTTTGGCGTCTGAACCTGTTAAACGTACTATGGCTTTGTTTGACGCGGTGAAACCTGATGCCGGAGAAATGGAAGTTGTTCTTGCCGCCGGAAGTTCGGGAATATTATTGCATGAAGCAATCGGTCACGGAATGGAAGCCGATTTCAACAGGAAAAATGTTTCAATCTTTGCCGATAAAATTAATAAACCGGTAGCAGAAAAGTTTGTATCAATTGTTGATGACGGTACAAATCCAAACATCCGCGGATCAATCAATATTGATGATGAAGGAAACCTATCTGAAAGAACATTCATGGTTGAAAACGGAATTCTCAAAAGTTATCTTCATGATAGAATAAGCGCGAAACATTATGATCTAAAATCAACCGGAAGCGGAAGAAGACAATCATTCCAATATGCGCCGATGCCGAGAATGAGAAATACTTATATGCTTCCCGGTCCTCATAAAAAAGAAGAAATAATCGCGAGTGTTAAGAAAGGCATTTACGCCGAAACATTTACCAACGGGCAGGTGTTCATCGGCGCCGGCGATTTTACTTTCTATGTTAAATCCGGCTTTTTAATTGAAGATGGAAAAATAACTAAACCTATCAAGGACATTAATATCATTGGAAATGGTCCGCAAGTTTTAAAAGATATCGTTATGGTTGCGGATGATTTCGAGATGGCGGAAGGGGGATGGACTTGCGGAAAGAATGGGCAAGGCGTTCCTGTTTCGATGGGTTTACCAACAGTTAAGGTCTCTAAGATCACTGTTGGCGGCGTACAAAGTTAATTATTTCATCAGAAAAAATAAAAGGAATTTAATATGAATAACAAAGAAAGATTAGAATTAGCCAACTGGTCGATGAAGCATGCGTTGAAATCCGGCGCAAATGAATCGGTTGTTTCCATCTACAATAGCCGTGATATTGAAATTGAGTACCGCGACAAAAAAATTGAGAAACTGCAAGAATCAACGCAAAGCGGATTGAATTTGCAAGTCTATACGAATCATAAATATTCAAGCCATTCAACAAATGATCTGCGAAAAGATTCATTAGCAAAATTTATTGAGGAAGCTGTTGCCGGAACTAAATATCTAACAGAAGATGAATTCCGCTCACTCGTTGATCCGAAATACTACCCTAAAGATTTAGCAATGGATCTGAAATTACTAGATGAATCCTATGAGAAGATCGATTCAGCCGACCGTGTAAAACTTGTATCGGAAATTGAAGCGGCGGCGATGTCTGTAAGTGATCAGATAATTTCTTCTACTGCCGGTTATTATGATTCATACTATGAAACCACACGGATTCACAGTAACGGATTTACGGGTGAAAACAAAGGTACTTCATTTAGCGTCGGAGCCGAAGTTACGGTTAAAGATAAAGACGGCGGAAGACCTGAAGACTATTGTTATGTAAGTACTCGTTTCAAAAATGAAATACTATCAGCGGAATATTTGGGAAAAGAAGCCGCACGGAGAGCGTTAAGAAAAATTGGTCAGAAGAAAATTGAATCGGGCACATACCAAATGCTGGTTGAGAACCGCGCAAGCGCAAGATTGCTTGGTATTTTCAGCGGCGCCATGTCTGCCCGCTCAATTCAGCAGAAGAGTTCTTTCCTTGACGGAATGCTAAACAAAAAAATCGCATCTGAAAAGTTGACCGTTATAGATGATCCGTTCATCGTTAAAGGATTGGGTTCAAGATTATTTGATGGCGATGGAATTGCCGCAAAGAAAAGAGTGATGATCGAGAAGGGAGTTCTCAAAAATTATTTTGTAGATAATTACTACGGTAAAAAACTGGGATGGGAACCAACCACCGCTTCTCCCGCGAACATTGTTCTTGAGTATGGCTCCAAATCATTCGATCAATTATTGAAAGAAGTTTCCAAAGGTATTTTGGTTACCGGATTTCTTGGAGGTAATTCAAATTCAACTACCGGAGATTTTTCATTCGGACTGATTGGAATGTTAGTTGAGAATGGTGAAATAGTAAAACCGGTCAATGAAATGAATATTTCCGGAAATGGAAAGGAAATATGGAATCAATTAGTTGAACTTGGCAACGATCCATATCTCTATTCGTCATACAGAGTTCCTTCAATGCTTTTTGAAGGAATTCAATTCAGCGGTATATAATCTTGTTGAAATCTGCCGTCGTAAGGCGGCAGATTGTTTTTAAATTTGTTTTTATCTACACGGTCAATTGCGGACAACTCAGATAATAGCCCGCACCAGCCCGTTCAATCGGTTTTTTCCCCGTTTTGTAACAACTTAATTCATTCAAAACTTTTTTTATCTGCGAATTTATTAATCTGCTATTTTAATTGATTTTAAAATTTCCTCGGCTTTTACAACTTCTTGACAAGGAACCATAACTTTAATTTCATTTACAAGATGTCCCAAATAATCTCCTTGAGCTTCAAAAAGCGTATAAGCAAATCTTGGTCCTCCTTTGGGTTGATGACGACAAAATAAAAGCGGATGAATTCCATCTTGCTCAAGACACGTTTTGGCATATTGTGCAGCAGTATCATCCAGAGTTCCATATACGCGAACCATACCGGAATATATTTCATAATTGCTGTGCTGATTACAAAGAAAATGATTATTTATTTTAGCTCCACACTCCTCACAAAAGGGAAGAGCACAAATTATACAGACTCCGTCAGCAAGCATGGCGGTATGATTATCACAAAAGACCTCATCAATGAAAATATCACCACACTCAGGGCAAAATTCATCTTCTGTTTTAACGCTGTTCTCACAACCTTCACAAATCAACAGATCATCATTTAGCTCATTCATAATTTTCCTCGTAAAAATAATTTATCATCTCCCAAATTTATTGAGATGGTGATTCAAATGATGGACAACTAATCTTTCTCAGCGAACCATGCACGAATTCCGTAAAATCTTAAAGACGGAATAATATTTTTTCAAAGATGTTCAAAAGGAACCTATGGTAGTAATGAAAATTAACGGACTGGAGCGTTGAATTTAGAATACTCGACACTCGACTTTAAATTCGCCACCACACTTGCAAAGTCAATTTAACGACTGGTATGTTGGTGCCGGTTTATTTAAACTTCTTTGATGAACCACGATAATTAGTTATTGCGTGATACACACCATTGACCACTTCAACCATGGATAAAAAATTTAATGTTTCTGGTATATCAGTTTTTTGATGATAATTTTTATTTCGTAAAAATGCAGTGTCGGTTATCATAAATGCCTTATATCCGAAGTGCCAATAATTAAGATGATCGGAAAAGTCTATACCTTGTATGCTAGTTGGAGCAGTTAATCGTTCAATACTAACAGAGCAACTTTGTTTCATTAATTCAACAAAATCTCGAGCCGCAAAATGACTATTAAAATTGGAAACAACGGAAATAAAATTACCAACTGTAGGGTAAAACAATTTCATAAGACCGAGTGGATAAGTTTGGGAATCTTCCCAATTAGAGTAATAGCCGATCATTTCTAAACAAACCATTAAATCAACTTTTATTTCTTGATCGCTCAATGACTTTGCATGAATAAAACTTCCCATTTGCTCCGTTCTAAAAAATGGAGGCTCTTCAAGTGTGTAAGCTACTAAATCAATTCTCTTTTCTATTTTACTTGAATCTTTTGCCAATAATCGAGCTAGTTCGAGCAGACCAGCAATTCCGCTTGCATTATCGTCAGCACCAAATTGATCGCCGGCAACATCGTAGTGTGCTCCTACAATAATTCTACTCCCTTTTTCAGGACCAAATGATGCAATAACGTTTCTTACTTCACCATAGGTTACACGATAGCTTTGACTTTCTATGCGCCTTGAATATTGCCTCAATTGCGATTCGATATACTGGGCTGATTGTTCCAATGAGGATAAATGTTGGATACTTCTTGGCGGCCGAATATTACAAAGAACAGTAACATGACTACGAAGAAGTGTGGAATCAGCCGGAAACTCTCCAGCAAATGTTGTTATAACGTTGAAGAGCGAAAAGATAAAGTATGTAGTGAGTACTTTCTTCATCTTTATTTTCCGGTACCACTTAAATACAACTTAGAAATAGAGACTCCTGATATCTTAATTTACGTACAATCGAACTTAAAAAGGTTTTTGCGAATTATCAAGATTCAACTGAAAATATATTAAAAACGAAAAACTCTCACTACTTCAAAGCTGAAATTGTTAACCGGATACGCTCCTTCTGATTTTCTGGAGATTTCTCCAACGCGATTGTGAAATACTTAATGGCGTTTGCTTTATCACCTTTGTTGGCAAAAGCTTCTGCAAGACTGTCGTATGCATTCCATGAGGTTGGGAATTTTTCCACTATCGCTTTGAACAATTCGATTGCTTTATCAATATCGTTTTGTTCTTGCATTAAAGAATAAGCGTAGGTGTTTAATTCTGCTTCTGTCCCAATGCTAACACCTTTTTTTGCTACTGCGTCGGCTTCGTCTTTCTTCCGAAGTTTATAAAGGAGTTGAGCTTTTGTCAATAAATTTGCACCGTTTTCTTGGATTGTGATGGAATGGTCGATCCATTTTGCAGCTTCATCAAGATTAATATTTTTTGCAATGCAATATGATGCTGCCTTCTGATAGTTTTGGGCATTGAACCCGGCGGCGCTGACTAAAATTTTTCTGTATCGTTCAAGTACAATGTTGTCAATATCAAACGCAGCGGTGAATTTAACTTTTAGGTTTTCCCATTTAAGAAAAACATCTGCCGAACTTGCCGATAAGTTATCAAATCCGTACGCAAGCCATTCGGTAAACTCAGATTTTTCCGGTTTAACTTTTACACGTAGTGCATCTTCTTTCGGATCGTAAAAGAAACTTCCCCAAGCCGTATTTATTTTATTGAATATGATCGTCCACTCTTTGTCGGTTACAAGTATGTGCAGTCCATAAGTATTTGCCGGTAACGAGTGCCCGTTAATTTTAACGTCATCAGTAAAAGTAATTGTTGTGTTCTCGTTAGCTCCTGCCCGCCAAGGTGATTCTTTTGCAGTACCAAAACCAAGTTTCGTCATTCCATAAGGGACTAACTTTCCCCAAATTTCTCTGCCGTTTACTGCCGGACGATGGTAATCAATGGTAATTTCGCTTAGTCCTACTCCTTGGCTAACTTTTGCGGGTGGACTTACACGGATCTGCGGAAGATTCTGTGCCGGTAGCGATACGGCAAACGAGAGAATAATTCCAATTACTAAAAATTTATCTAACTTCATTTTCGCTCCTAATTTTGTGTTGGATAACATATTATTTTTTAAGAAACACAACATTAATTCCAAGTAAACTTATTTTCGGAATAAGAAATTAAATTGTTGTTCAAAAGCAAACGGAATATAAGTATTCTCTCTAAAAAAGAAATAGGGAGAGACAAAATTATCTCTGAATTTTTGATGAGTGGATTATGAAGGTAAGTATGTAGGTTTATTTGGAGCCTGGTATCCTCAAAGGATTGTGCCTTGCTCTTGTCTTTTTTTGCTATGCTGATTTTAAAAATTATTCCCTTTTTGTTAAATTTAAAATGCAATTCAACTACTTTCATACATAGAAACAGGGAGAAAACATGAAATCATTATTTTATCTATGCACATTTACGATCATCTTACTTACTGGTTGTACTAAAAAAGATGATCCTGTGGCAACACAAGTAAACGATGCACTTATCACCGGCAGTTGGCAGATGGAATTTAGCATTACTACTTTGACTTCCTTTGATTCGCTTGGTTTGAAATTGGATATTGCTGGAAACAATGGGACTTTCAGCGGAACTGGAGATTTTAATTATTTGAAAAAGGATGGCTCTACTGCAACAAGATATACTTTCAAAGACAATGCGACCGGTACATATAGCGAGAGCGAAATAAGGATTAATTTAAAAAGTGGTATTAGTGGAAATACTTTTACTTTTATTGGGAACAGGGAAAACTCTTCTTTTTTTAAAGTTGCTGGTTCTGTTACAAAATATATCGGCACCGTGACCCTTTTGCTCGACGGCAAAATTACGGAATTTACCGATATCTCCATTTTTAAATATTAAAAAACGATATTGCAAACGAGTATCTTTTTTTAGTGGTTTTTGTTTTGAATGATGAGTCAATTATGATATACAGATAAACCCGGTTTTGTGATTAATGTTCGACAGCCAACCGGAAAACATTTATCGGTGCCATACCATCCACCACCGAACCATTCAACATCTTCATCGTTTCCTTCAGCACGCCAAGCGAGCGCTGGCTCAGTAAATCTATTTTTATCAATCCAATATCTTCAATTGAATACATATCGGGCTGCGTAACGATCAAGCCAAGTCCTTTATTTTTAGCGTATTCAAGCGCTACGTAATCGGTTATTTTATTTTTGGTTATGATTATTCCACTTGGATGAATGCTAATATGACGCGGAAACTCCGCCAGTTTAGAAGCGATGGTGACAATTGATTTCCACGGTTCGTGCGTAAAATCCAATGAACGCGTTTCCGGGAATTTCTCAGCAATGTTCGGCAAACTATACGCCGTTGACCAGGGAATAAATTTGCTGTACTTGGAAATTTCCGAATTTGAAATGCCGAAAGCTTTTGCAACTTCGCGGAAAGCCGACCGCGCCCTGAATGTTACCGTTGTTGAGATCATCGCAACTTTATCATATCCGTATCTTTCAAAAACATATTTGATGATCGAATCCCGTTCCTTCCATGAAAAATCAAGATCAACATCCGGCGGCGAAGTTCTTCCTCTGTTTAAGAATCGCTCAAAGTATAAATTCTGCTCTATCGGATCAACCTCGGTAAACCCAAGACAGAAAGAGACGAGACTATTTGCAGCGGAACCGCGTCCGATGTGCATGATACCTCTGTTTTTCGCTTCGCGGATGATGTCCCACACAATCAAAAAATAATCGCTAAAACCAAGTTCATCAATCACTTCAAGCTCATACTGCAGCCGTTTAATTGCCTGCTCGGTGATTGGTTGATAACGGTTTGACAATCCTTCGAAAGCGATCTTCCATAAATAAGAAAACGAACTTTCATCTTTCGGCAAAGCATAAGCCGGGAATTTATATTCTCCCAACTTCAAATCAACATTACACGAGTGCGCAATGCGGTCGGCGTTCCAAACCGCTTCCGGTAAGGCCTTCCAGGTTCGGGCAAAATCATCAGGGGCAATTAAATAAGCTTCTTCATCGACTACAGCATCTTCCGGCAAATTGGCAATCCCGGAATTTAGCCTGATCGCAGTTACCACTTTGTACAAAAGAAAATCTTCACGGCTTAAAAAATAAGCGGGATGCGAAGCAACAATTTTGAGGTTATTCTGTTTGGCAAATTCATAAAGTTCCCGCGTTTTACTTTTGGCTTTTCGTGTAACGATCAACTCAACAAAAAGATTTTGCCTTAGCGGAAGGTCAATTCGTATTCTTTTTAAGAGATCGAGCGAAGAAGTAATGATGTAAAGATCATTAAGCGGCTCGTTGAGCAGATCAATTAAAGAAAAATCCTCCTTCAATTTCCGCGAAGTAATAATTCTGCAAAGATGAGCATAGCCTTCATTATTCTTTGCAATAAAAACAGCGGAGAAATTCTTCTCCTTCGGATCGTCGATAAAACTGCCGAGCACCGGTTTAATATTTTGCTCCGCGCATTCTTTTGCAAATTTAATTAAGCCGTACATGGCGTTCGTATCCGTTAAAGCCGCGTAGGGACTTCCATGTTTTTTTGCGAAAGAAACTAATTCCCCAATCCGGATAGTTCCGTTAAGCAAAGAATAATTTGAATGTGTATGTAGGGTAAACATAGTTCAATTGTTTTGCATAATAACTGCAATTGCATCACACTGAGCGAAGTCGAAGTGTCATTTTAGCTCTTGATTCTCTTCAAGTTTGTTGATATATTAGTGCGCAAATGTTCACCTATAATATGGCAAATAAAATGGAATCAAGCAAGACAAAACTCATTAGCATGACAGATTACCGCCCGCCGGGTAAACAAGTCTCTAAAATATACGATGCGGTCCAGCGAAAGATAAAAAGCACCGGGTTTGATCTCTTCAATTACAAAAAGGTATTTGCCGATTTAGAGACCCGCAAGTTGATACGTGAAGGAAGAACAATAGGCTGCTTTTATATCGAAAGTCCGGGAATGAGATCACTGCTGCGGAGGACCAACTGCGATACGTTTGAAATGCTCACGGCGGTTTCGTCTATCATTCGTCCCGGTGTAGCGGAGAGCGGAATGATGAAAGAATTTATCGAACGGCACAAAGACCCGAAGCGGAGAAAATATCTTATTCCGAAGATGAAAGAAATTTTAGGCGAAACGTACGGCGTGATGATCTATCAGGAAGATGTAATTAAAGTTGCGCATCACGTTGTAGGCTTAACATTGGAAGAAGCCGATCTGCTAAGACGGGCGATGAGCGGGAAGATGCGTTCGCACAAAGCGATGCAGATGCTGAGCGACCGGTTTTTCGACTGCTGTAAAGAGAAAGGTTATCCGGCAACAGTGTCGCAAGCATTGTGGAAGCAGATCGAATCATTTGCGGGATATGCGTTCTGCAAAGCGCACAGCGCTTCATTCGCGTTACTTTCGTTCCAGGTAGCTTACTTAAAAGCTCACTATCCGGCTGAGTTTATGGCGGGAGTATTGAACAACGGCGGAGGTTATTATTCCACCGCGGTCTATATCACCGAAGCGCAGCGGATCGGATTAAAACTCTTGCTGCCGGATGTTAATGAAAGTATGTACGGATATTTGGGAAAGGACCAAGAAATAAGAATTGGGTTTATTGCCGTTAAAAATTTTGAAGAAAGCTCTGCAGAAACAATCGTGGATGAAAGAAATGAGAACGGGAAGTACGTTTCGCTTATCGATTTTCTTTCCCGCACCCGTTTGGGACACGAGCGAACGGAGTCTTTAATTAAATGCGGTGCGATGGACTGCTTCGGCTTAACGAGACCAACACTGCTTCGCCTGCTCGATCTCTATTTTAAAAATAAAAGAATTCTCAATGCACACAACAATGATCTGTTTGCCGGTGAGGCGATCAAGTTGGAAAAAGAAATAGTAACGGAAACCGATTTTTCTCCGGAAGAAAAAAGTCTTTACGAGTATGAACTTTTCGGCTACATGATCTCGCGGCATCCGTTACAGTTTTTTGATGCGGAAATAAAAGCAAAAGATATTATTCAATCAGCCGACATGTTCAAATACCACAACCGGAGAATAAAAATGATCGGCTGGTACATGACCTCAAAACGGATCAAGACGAGCAAAGGGGAGATTATGAAATTTCTTTCGCTGGAAGACCTTACCGGAACATTTGAAGCGGTGATCTTTCCGAAAGCATATGCACAGTACGCGGAACTTACGATGTCAATGGGACCCTACGTAATAGAAGGGAAGGTTGACGCGGAAAGCGGCAATAATATTATTGTTGATAAACTCTCGGTGCTCACTGCCGAAAGAGCGAGATCGATTACGCAGAAGGAGAGAAACGCAACAGACTTCTTTGGTGAAAATGAAAAACCGGCAAGTTATGATGAAGCGCTTCTGGTGAATGCTCTGGGCAAAGAAAAATTAATGACGGCATATCTTGCATAATTAAATGAGATCGGGAATGGTGTTTTGAGTAGGTTATAAGATCAAATTGAATTCCTTGAGGAATTAATTAAGCACGACTGAGAATTTTAAATACTTGTGTTATAACACAAAAAGTGTTCAAATTAATAATTTTAGTGACTGTATGAATCGATTGTTCCCATATTGACAATCAGTTCTTTTATCCGGTCAGATACAACACACACAAAATTTATGGAAGCTATTTCTATAGTTTTCGTGCTTGTATTTATCTCCAAATGATATTGAGAAAATCAATTTCTTAAAACAATTCTTAATTTTTCAATTCCAACATACGAGATTTCCTGAAGAATTCACTTGAAAGTTGGGTTATGAACAAATATCCTTTGTAGTTTTTCTCAATTTTAATATATTTCAAGAGTAAAAAATGACTTTTCTGCCGGGATGGCGGAATTGGTAGACGCACAGGACTTAAAATCCTGTGTCCCGTTGGGACGTGCCGGTTCGAGTCCGGCTCTCGGTACAAATAAGTTTAGAAAAGTCGTAATTTCAAAGTCAAAAGTCAAAAGTCAAATTTTGTTTTTCATATTTTGGCTTCTCACCTTTGGCTTTTTTTGTTTTAGGTCAATGGTCATTAGACAATAGTCATTGGTCAATAAAATTAGTTGTTAATTAAATTTTGTTCATTGTGATTTCGGATTCGGGTTCTTAGCTCAGTTGGTTAGAGCGTCTGCTTGACGTGCAGAAGGTCATAGGTTCGAATCCTATAGAGCCCACAAAATTAAAGCCTTATAAGATAATCACTTATAAGGCTTTTTTAGTTTCTAAATATTCTTAAATCAGATGGCTTCCCTCGAAGACTTCCCTCGAAACTGCAAAGAAATTGTCAAACTCTTTCAACGAAACTCAACTCTTTATCTGCAAAGATTAACAGAGAGGTACTATCAGTAAGAGAGTTTGAAGTTTTAAACCTTTACAGTACTTCATTCTCTGACTAACCGTAATTAAGTGAATCAGTTTCAAGGTAATTGTTGTATATTTGCCTTGTAAACGATTCAAGGTTTTTATGGAAAAAATCATTAAAATATTCGAGAAGAATAACGGTTATCTCCGGATGAAAGAACTACGTGAAGCGGGAATTCAAACTCGCATTATTGCCAAAGCGGTGGGAGAGAAGATCATAGAGAAGGTTAAGCCGGGACTTTATAAACTGGTTGATTACCCTTGGGATGAACATAGTAGTTTCGTCGATGTTTGTAACTCAAACAAGAACGCTGTTATTTCACTCCTCTCTGCAGCGTCTTACTATGAACTCACAACATTCAATCCATCTGAAATATATGTTGCTGTTCCAAAAAACACTGATAAATTTGTTCTCAAATATCCTCCAATTAGAGTCTACTATTTCGCTAATAGTTATTATTCGCATGGGATTGAAACAATTCAAACTAAAAGTGGAACAATAAAAATTTACAATAAAGAGAAAACTATCGGTGATCTTTTCCGATATATTAACAAACTAGGGGAGGATGTTGCTGTCGAGTCGCTAAAAGAATACCTAAAGAATCGGAAAAAGAGAAATATTTCGAAGCTCCTTGAATATGCTGATATTTGTGATGTTAAGAAAAAAATGGAACCAATGATTAAAGCCATCCTATCATGAAAGAGCGTAAAGAAATAAAAAATATTGCAGCTTCGGTAAAAGAACGTCTCAGAAATATTTCCATTCAAGCCGGTAAAGATTTTCAAAGCGTTTTACGTCAATACATTCAAGAACGATTTCTTTTTCGCCTCTCAAAATCAATTTATGTCAATAATCTGATTCTTAAAGGGGCGTTACTTTTTATTGCACACGATATCAGCCGTTCACGCCCGACAAAAGATATTGATTTCCTTGGCTCCGCAGTCCCAAATGAAAAAGAGAAGATTGTAGAAATAATAAAAGAGATCCTGGATGTAAGCTACGAGGATGGATTACTATTTGACAATGCTAACGTTGAGTCAGAGGATATTGTGGAGGATGAAGAATATCACGGAGTGCGCATTAAATTTTATGCATATCTTGAACATTCCCGGGAGAGAGTCCAAATAGATATTGGGTTTGGTGATCGTGATATTGGTGGTCCAATTGAAATTGATTTCCCAACCCTACTAGATTTTCCGGCACCAAGGTTAAAAGTATATTCAATCGAAAGTGCAGTGGCAGAAAAATTTGAAGCAATAGTTTCGCTGCAATTGGAAACAAGCCGCATGAAAGACTTTTACGACATCCTTTACTTTGTAGAACATTACGAATTCAACAAAGCTTTGCTAAAGGAAGCCATTCAAACAACCTTTAATCAAAGGAATACCGATATTCAGAAGCGAAAAAATATTTATGAGGATAAATTCAAATCGGATGAAAAACTTCAAAAATTTTGGACCGCGTTTCTTAATCGAAATAAATTATCCACCGAAAATAGTTTTGCAAATATTGTTGATAAATTAAAATCATTTATGGAACCAATTTTGCAATGATTAGTAAAATTGGGGGAGCCGGTCATAGAAAAACATTTCCCCTGTGGTCAATGAATATTAATCGATCAATGTAGTCGATTATAGAAATAAAAAAACAACTTAAAGCATAAGGCGAAGGTGAATATCCACCGGATAAGGGAACAATTGAATAAAAGTAAGTCAAAATCGGGATTGGTTTCTTTTTTTTATGCAAATTTTCCCTTATTTTTAAATAAGGGACTAAGATCGTTTTAAAGGATTTGTTCTCAAAAAAGAGAGCATAAAACTGTACTCGTTTAATACTCGAAATTGCCAAAACGAGCTAAAAACGAAGAAAAAGGATTTGAAATCGTTCTTTGACGTGCAGAAGGTCATAGGTTCGAATCCTATAGAGCCCACAAATACCGGAGAAGACTCCGTTTTTTTTATAAAATAGAAGATTATGGAAAACATTGCTCTTACTTTTCCCGATGGTAATTCGAAAGAATTCGCCAAAGGGATTACCGCTTTCGAGGTCGCTAAATCAATTTCAAATAGATTGGCTGACGATACTCTTGCCGTTAAAATAAACGATTCGGTAAAAGAACTCTACACAAAACTTGAATCAGATTCAAAAATTAACTTTCTTACATTCGATGATAATAAAGGCAAGGAAGTTTATTGGCATTCAACTTCTCACTTGATGGCTCACGCTGTTCAATCGATTTATCCGGAAGCAAAATTTGGCGTTGGGCCTGCAATTGAGAATGGGTTCTACTATGATATTGATATTAACTCAAAGCTTACTGAAGATGATCTGAAAAAGATTGAAGATAAGATGATGGAACTTTCAAAACAGCAAAATGTTTTTGAAAGAAAAGAAATATCAAAAGCGGAAGCGTTGAAATTCTTCACTGAAAAGGGAGATCAATATAAACTTGAGATTATAAGTGAAATTGATGATACAGCAGAAGCGATCAGCCTTTATAACGAAGGCAATTTTACTGATCTTTGTACCGGACCTCATCTTCCGAATGCCGGAAAAATCAAGTATGTTAAATTGCTTAACATTTCAGGCTCATACTGGCGCGGAAACGAAAAGAATAAACAACTTCAAAGAATTTATGGAATTTCTTTCCCCAAGAAAAAATTGCTCGAAGAACATCTTCTTTTATTAGAAGAAGCAAAAAAACGTGACCACAGAAAATTAGGAAAAGAGTTAGAACTCTTTTTCATTAGCCCAAAAATTGGCAGCGGCTTACCGGTGTGGCTCCCGAAAGGTGCGGTGCTTCGCGAAACTTTGGAAAAATATTTACGCGAAGAACAGACCAAACGCGGTTATCTGCCGGTTGTTACTCCGCATATCGGAAATATTAATCTTTATAAAACCAGCGGACATTATCCTTATTATAAAGAAAGTCAGTTCCCGACGATCAAATTTGAAGATAGTGATGAAGAGTATTTATTAAAGCCGATGAACTGCCCTCATCATTTTCAAATTTATGCCGTAAAGCCGAGAAGTTACCGCGATCTGCCAATTCGTCTTGCTGAATTTGGAACAGTTTACCGTTACGAACAATCGGGTGAATTAAATGGCTTAACTCGTGTGCGTTGTTTTGCTGTTGATGATTCACATATGTTCGTTCGTCCCGATCAGTTGAAAGAAGAAGTTTGTAATGTTATTGAATTGATTCAAGCGGTTTTTACAACTATGGGATTTAAGGATTTTACAACGCAGTTATCTTTCAGAGATTCTAATGTTGAAAAATACGGCGGCGATATAGCTCTCTGGGAAAAAGCTCAGCAAGAGATACAGGAAGCCGCTGATATAATGAAACTCGAGTATTTTGTTGCGGAAGGTGAAGCAGCTTTTTACGGACCCAAAATCGATTTTATGGTAAAAGACGCTCTTGGAAGAAAGTGGCAATTGGGAACAGTTCAGATCGATTATGTTATGCCTGAAAGATTTCAGTTGGAATATATCGGAAGTGACGGACAGAAACACCGACCGGTAGTTATCCATCGCGCGCCGTTCGGTTCTTTGGAAAGATTTATCGGTGTTTTGATCGAACATTTTGCGGGAGATTTTCCTCTTTGGTTGGCTCCCATCCAAACAGTAGTTGTTCCGATATCCCAAAATTATGTACATTACGCTAGTGAAATTTCAAAAGTTCTTAAAGAAAAAGGAATTAGAACCGAACTTGACGAACGAAGCGAGAAAATCGGTTATAAAATTCGTGATTGGGAAACTCAGAAAGTCCCATATATGATCATTGTTGGTGAGAAAGAAGCAGAACAAAAAGTTATTTCAGTTAGAAAACATAAACATGGAGACTTAGGAACTTTTCAAGTAGAAAATTTCTTAACTCAATTAGAAGAAGAAATTAAAAATAAAATATCCAGTAACAAATAAGGAGGTTCTTTATCGCTCAAGCAGAAGAAATTCGTATTAATGAAGAGATCAAGACCCAAAAAGTTAGAGTAATCGATCAAGACAGCAGCCAGCTCGGCGTTTTTTTAATAAAGGACGCAATCCGTTTAGCTACGGAACGTGGATTGGACTTAGTAGAAATTGCTCCTAAAGCAGATCCGCCGGTTTGTAAGATTATTGATTTCGGAAAATTCAAATACGAGCAGCAGAAACGGGAAAAAACGCAGAAGAAAAATCAAGTCGTTTCCGTTTTAAAAGAAATTCGTTTTCATCCGAACACCGATGTTCATGATTTTGAATTTAAAGCAAAGCATGCAATTAATTTTTTGCAGGATGGCGATAAAGTAAAAGCGGTAGTAATGTTCAAAGGTCGCGAGATGGCATACACCAAACTCGGTGAAGATCTTTTAAATCGCTTTATTGAAAGAATACAGGATGTAGCGAAAGTTGAAAGCCCTATCAAGATGGAAGGGCGATACATGAACTTAATTGTCGTTCCCTTTAAGGGAAAAACTAAAAAACCAACAAAATAAGGAACCCAAATGCCAAAAATGAAAAGCAACCGTGGCGCCCGTAAAAGTTTCAGAGAA
>Ga0209417_1001594_pt1 | contig 40698 bp, 37 predicted proteins | sample RifGroF2_FD_184002 | JGI IMG/M metagenome (GOLD analysis project Ga0209417, IMG submission 184002) | Groundwater microbial communities from Rifle, Colorado, USA - Groundwater F2 (SPAdes) (version 2) | ecosystem: Environmental > Aquatic > Deep subsurface > Groundwater | place: Rifle, Colorado... | reverse complement strand
ACAGCAAGAATTCTATAAGACTGATACCACCTGCCGGTACAACATTCTTAAGGGTTATTGTAACATTGATTGTATCGCCGGGTACGTAAGTTGCAGGTGCGGTTACCTCAAGTAAGTAAGATGGATTCTCTACCATAGGTCCGGTTATGTCAACAAAATCATCTTCGTCATCGTCATCGTCATCGTCATCGTTAATAATAAGTCCTAGTTTTACATCCTCAAAGGTTATTTCTATATCAGCATTCTCATCCCAATTCTTGTAGGGAGTGTTTGCAAGTTTATCTCCTTCAGGACCGTCTGCATATGCTCCATATGTAAGTGCATTGTTAGATACAGGAGCATTGTCAACAATTTCTAAAGGTGTAGAGTAAGAAACAAAAAAGTTAGAATCTGTTGTAGCGTTAAGCCATTCGAAAGGAATAGAAGCCTCTACATACCAGAAATCATCACCTTCTGATGTTTCAACTGTTACACCGTCAATAGCTAATTCAACACTTGTGTTTGCAGTAGGTACTGTATTTAACCTTGCAGTTACTACTGCTTCACCGTCTTTATATGCTATATTAAGGAAAGAATTGTATGTTGTATAAGCAACACCCTCATATGTAGAACCGTCAACGAATGTCCAAAGACGTAAGTTAGAACCCTTACCATTACCAAAGCAATCGCCAGCTGCGGTTCCTAAAGGAGCACCGTTAAATTTAAATGCAAAATAAAGATTTGCATCATCTGTACGGAATTGGAAATCATAATTATCAGCTCTTGTAACGCCTTCTGCAAGCGCTGTTTGCCACATACCGTTTGAACTGTCAACGTGTGTCCAGCCGTCAGCTGCCCAGCCGTTATCATCAAGTGTTCCGTCAACAGTAATTGTCTCTTCAACTTCAGCAGGTTCTTCAGATGATTCTTCGCTAGTTGTTTCAGAATTCTGATAAACTTCTACCTCAGAGATAAAGCCCCAGTTATTACCGTGTTTAACTGTAAATTTTACATATCTTCCGCTTACTGCAGCACTGGGGGTTATTTCATATTTGTAGAGACCATCAGTCGCATAACCTGCAACATTAGCACTGACTGACATAACGCCGGTCGATGTTCCAACACTTGTAAAGGTGGAATTATCGTCAGATACTAAAACCTCGACAGATGCAAATTTTGAAATACCAATACCGTGAATATCTTCAGAATAGGTAACAAACTTTGTAAGTCCTGTCATAACCTCTTCAAGATCAACAACAATACTATTGTATGCAATTGTCTCTGCTGTCCATGTACTTCCTTCGGAGATTGCACCGGCACCTTTCCAATGAAGACCTGTCCAAAGTGGATGAGTAGTGTCACTATAACCAAAATCAGCAATAACGCTGGAAACTTTTCCGTCAGTCATTTCCTTATTACCAGTATCGGGATATGAAGTTACTCCACTAACTGTGTGCAATCCTGTTAATGTATAGCTCTTATCGGCAGCTACATTTGTTTCTTCTGCGGATGAAAAGATAATACCCATCGGAATAACTAATAAACATGTCAAAATGATAGCAATAATTTTTTTCATAAATTTCTCCTTTTTTATTTTTTAAGACTCTAGTTAATGATATCATAAAAATTTTACTTTGTAAATAGAATTTTTTATTTTTATTGCTTTTATAAACGATTTTATTAATTTTACGTCAATTCGACCAAACATTTTAATAAACACATGATATTACTCTGTATTTGTATTGCATATCATCTTTACAAAGAGGTAATTTTATTAATTTGCATCATATTTATACGTGGTTTATATACAAAATATAAAGCGTGCCTTATTTGACACGCTAAATTTATAGAATCATTTTATATTATTTAGCCAATAAACATTTGCGTCCAGTAGTTTCCGCTGCTGACGTAACCCACACCTATTTGTGTGAACGCCGGATTTAATATATTAGCTCTGTGTCCGCTTGAATTCATCCATCCATTTACAACTGCTTGAGGAGTTGTATATCCTTTGGCAATATTCTCGCCAGCTGTTCTGTAAGAAATTCCAAAAGCTCTCATCATATCAAACGGAGAACCGTAGGTCGGACTCGTGTGTGAAAAATAATTCTTATCATGCATATCCTGCGACTTATATCTCGCCACTCTTGACAGTTCCCAGTTTGCTTTGAATTTACTTAATCCGTTTTGCGTTCTAATATTATTTACCAAATTAATAACTTGCTGTTCATATGAAGTGATTGTTGTGTCTTGACTTGGAATATTAATTATCTGGTCTGGATATATAAGATCAGGATTTTTTATCTGCGGATTTGCTGCAATAATTTCATCAAGTCCTATTTGATATCTTACTGATATTTTCCAGAGTGTATCTCCACGGACAACCTTGTAAGTTGAGGCCGCACTTACTGTAGTACCAAAAATAGATACTAATATCAAAAGTACAGCCAAAAAACAAAATAATCTTTTTTTCATTTTATTTATCTTCCTTATATTTTATATATTTTCGGTTTATTACCGTAATTATATTATATGTAGTTTTAAAAAAAGAAAGATATTTAGTTTTTTCCAAATAGAAAATGTATTATTTGGAAAATTTTATTTTATAATAAAGAAGTTTTATTGATATAGGTAGCACGCTATAATTTATATAATGTTGGTTGACAAATTTTTCAATGGATGTTAATATACATTATAAGAAAATTAGACAAGTGAAAAGGAACAGTTTATGAAAAAATGTCTATCAACGATCTTGACATTTATCTTTGTTATTGCGGTTTTAGCTGCGATGATTTTTATAATGCAATATATAACTTCTAGGCCGGAAAATAATTCATCCGATTTATCAGAGTCTGCTTCTGAAGCTATTAGTGATAATTCATCGGAAGACACAAATAGCATAGGCAATAATTCCAACACTTCTTCCCAGAGTGTCCCGGAGGATACAGTTGTTAGCTTTTTAGCTTGTCCTGACAATATTATTCATCCCTCTGTTTATAATGACGCAATTGCTCGTGCAGCGGCTAAAAACGGAACAACACCGGACTATTCAAATCCCGCAACCGCCGAATATGATTTTTATCAGATATATCAGTTTGTTGCGGATGAGATTTCAACAGCAGACCTTTCATATATTAATGTAGAAACAATGATTGGCGGTGATGAAAATCCAATAGCAGGCTTCCCTACATTTAATACACCTAAAGCAGCTGGTGATACTCTATATAACCTTGGTTTTGACGTTTATAATCTTGCTCATAACCATATGCTGGATTCATACAGTGATAAATTTCTTATAAATTGTCACAAATTCTTTTCCGATAAGGGTGTGGATGTAATCGGTTATTACGAGGACGAAGCAGCAACCGACAACATTGTTATTGTCGAAAAGGAAGGCATAAAAATAGCATTTTTAGCTTACACTTATGGCACAAACGGACTTGCTCTTCAATCAGGTGCATCGACATATATTCCTTATTTCAATGAGAATTTAATTAAAAAGCAGGTAGCTTTGGCAAAAGAACAGGCTAATCTTGTTATTGTTTCCGCACATTGGGGAAACGAAGATACTTATACACCAAATAGCTACCAGCAATCTTATGCACAATTACTTGTAGATTTAGGAGTCGATGTCATTCTGGGTATGCATCCTCATGTTATTCAACCGATGAAATGGGTTGAAAATAACGAAGGACATAAAACCCTTCTTATATATTCAATGGGCAACTTTGTTTCCGGTATGCAGGATGGCTTTAATCTCCTGGGCGGAATGCTTGGCTTTGATATAATTAAGGACGCCGAAACCGCAAAGATTTATATCGATAACGTAATTTTTAAACCAATTGTAACTCATTACACAAAACCAGGTAAAGGTTATAATTCACACGATACGGGATATAGAAATTTTACGATTTATCATCTTGAGAATTATACCGATGAGCTTGCAGCATTACATGATGTAAACAGATGGGATCTCTCACATAGATATACTTTGGTGGGCGGAAAGTTTTCCAAACAGAATTTAATCAATACAGTAAAGGAAATTATCCCAGCCGAATTCCTTTCTGAATATTACCAATAAATATTAATTGTCACACCCCCAATGTAAAGTATCTGCATCGGAGGTGTGTTGTTATGAAGAGAATTGAGGGCTAGTTAAATTCCGACTTCACTTTTATTTCATTACCTATTAAGGTTACTTGAATTTCTCCAACCTTTTAATTTAAGACCACCACTCTTGCTCTGATGCAAGACGAAAAAGAAATCAATATAATAAATACTAATAATAGATTTTGTGTTTTTCAAATGCACCTCTCAAATTAATTAAAGGAATATTATAGTAGTATGTAAATACTATTATAATAGTCCTTCTTTTTCAATTATAATTTATTTTTCTATTCATATATACTATATGTACCAAGAAAATGACGTTTTATTTTTAAATAATCTTTTGAAGTTGGAAGTGTGGTATTTTCCATACAAGCAGCTTTTAATTTAACTGAAGATAACTTATATGTTCCAAGGTATGCTCTTTTAACCAACAGGTAATCAACCGAATTAACTTTTCCGTCTCCATTTATTTCTCCTTTTATAACAACGGTATAATTGCTCCCGTTATAATTTATTATAGCTCCTGTTCCTACAAGTGTATCACCGGTGATTAGCACACCCAAAGGACTTTTTATGGTTGCGGTTTTTAATTTTATTTTTATATCATCTGCTGTCTGTAAATCTTCAATTCCAGTTGCATATCCGTCCGATAAGGTAATAATATAGTCTATTAAAAATTGATAAGAGTGTAATGCCGATACCGCATATTCGTGTGCAATCGAGCCTTCATAAACATAGAGTACTATATTCTCACATTTATGAAATGCATCGCTACCAATCATCGTAACACTCTTGGGTATTGATACCTCATTTAAGGATGTGCAATAGTAAAAGGCGTATTCTCCTATATTTTTCAAGTTATTTGGAAGAGCAATACTTGTAAAGTTTACACAGCCTTCAAATGCACTTTCACCTATTTCAGCAACGCTATTTGAAAAGGTTATTTTTGAAAGGTATGAACAATAATAAAACGCTCTTTCCCCGATAATATTTACACTTGATGGGATTATTAAATGCGCTCTGTTATTTCCAAGAGGATATTGAATCAGGGTTGTTTTAGCTTTGTTATATAAAATACCATTATTGTCACTTGCATAAAATATGTTTTTTGCTTCTACTACAATTTTCGTAAGACTCTCGCAATAGAAAAATACTCCGTAACCAATGTTTACAACACTTGACGGCACGGTAAAGGTGATCAAATCCTCACAGCTGTAAAAAGCATAATCTGCAATACCCTTTATTCCTGTTCTCAGTGTCATTTCGGTATCGGCAGGCATTGATCCTTTATATATATATGCAACCTTACCGATATAAACAACGCCGTCAGCCTGATTTGTATACCAAGCTGTGTTATCAAATGCGTATCTGCCTATGCTTGTTATACTATCGGGTATTGATATGTTAGTTAAAGCCGTGCAGTCTTTAAAGGCATTCTTTCCTATGCTTACCGCACCTGTGGGAATTGTTATATTAATAAGACCTGAGCATTTCTCGAAAGCACTTTCCTCAATATTCTTTAATCCTGTAGGAAACACAACGCTTGTTAATCCATTACAATTATAAAAAGATGAGTTGCCTATATCGGTTACGCTTGTAGAGAAGTTTATACTTGTTAAGCCTGCACACCTGGAAAAAGCAGAATTACCAATGCTTTTTACTCCTTGAGGAACTGTGTATACAGTTGCTGTTTTTCCGACTGGATATTGTATAAGCACAGTCCCTGATTTGTTATATAAAACACCGTTAATATCACTTGAATAATAAATGTTATTACTTCCGACTGTAAAGTTTGTAAGCCCGATACATAATGAAAACGCACCTTCGCCAATCTCTTCAACATTATCAGAGATATTTATGCTTGTCAAGCCTTCACAATATGCAAACGCATGTTTTCCTATTGTTTTTACACTCTCAGGAATAATTAAATTTGTCAAACCCTCACAACCGTCGAACGCATTGTTACCTATATTTATAATACTGTTACTTATTGTAACACTTGTTATAACCTCCAGGTTGTTAAAAGCGGATTCTTCGATGCTTGTAACGGTATATGTAATTACACCCTTAACTACCTTATCCGGTAAAATAATCGTTTGGAGTATAAAATCATTTCCATTAAACGGTCCGCTAACCATCGCTGTTAATTCTTTCTCATCCAGAGTATAAGCAATTCCCTGTGAGTCGGTATTATTTTCATCAAGGGTAAAAGGTAATACTTCCCCTTCGGCAAAAGAATTTAGCGACAGAATCGGAAACAGATATAAGGTTAGAAAAGTAAATAACAAGACCTTTGCTATAAACTTTTTAACAAATAAATAATTTTTAATTATGCTCACCTCTCGCTTTATATAATTATTCATAATAAATATTACCATATAATCAACGCATAATCAACATTTATTTTCAGTATAATTTTTCTTCTTGTCATTTTATAGTTAAGTGTGTCAAGCATCCTTGATAAATATTTGCACTAAAAAAGTCCTCGTCTTTTTATAACGTGGACTAATATATATTATATTGTTATAATAATTCTCTCGCCATTTTCACCGCTGCTTATCACTTTCGAATTGCTTATCACCTTATAAGAATCTTTTTTGATTAAAATATCAAACACACCTCCGAAAGCGTTAATACCATACAAATACAGGTGATCCAGCTTCTTAGGCAACCTCGGGAAAAAGGAGAATTTATTGAAACCTTCGGGTGTTATTCCAAGGATTCCCTCAGTAATTATTCTGCAAAACAATGCACTTTCTGCGCTCAGATGACGTTTGTCACCCTCGGGATATGCTTCCACAGCGTAAGGAACTCGGTCGCCAAGCAGTCTCTTTTCGCAATAACTCTCAAACGCATCCCAGATTTCGTTGCCTTTGTCTGTAAAGAATGCACTGCGGAAAGCGTAAAGGGTAGAACGGTCCCATATTGTGCTTGACGTGTTTTCTTCCCCGATTTCACAGGTAAGCATTCCGTCGTCTGTCCAAAGATAATTAGAAAGCATAGCTTTTAAAGTGCCTTCCAGTCTTGTATTAATTCCCATGCAAACAGGCAGACAAATCCAGGAACGCAAGGTATCAAAGCCTTTTGAATAACGATATGTTTCAAAGCCGTGTAAAGTTGCTCCAAAATATTCTTCTATAGATGTTTCTAAACCCAAAGCTCGTTTTATATATTGTTTACTTAACTCATCTTCGCCCATTTCCTTTGCAAGGATAGCAGCTAATTTTAATCCGCCAAAACAAAGAGAAGAAGTGCTTAAATTTGCCTTTCGGTCAGTCGGAAAACGCCCCTCAAGCTCGTCACTGTCCGACATAATCACGCCCTCGGGCGATTTTTTTCGCTCGCAGTATTCCGCACACCATTTAATTGCTTCCCATAGTTCTTTGGCATATTCTCTGTTACCCGAGCAAAGCACAAACATTGACGCACCGTATAAATACATAGCTGCATCGCCCCTGTCCCCTGCACCCTCCCATATGTCATGTCCTTCTGAAATTATTGAAGACGGAATGCGAGTGTAGGTATCCGACATAAAAGGAATATAAAGTTTATAAGCATTCATGCTGGCTTCTAACGAATAACTATCCCCTGTTATCGAAAACCACGGACCTGCATATTCAATCTCATCATTGCACCAAACTGCAGCATAATAACTCTCGCCACCTGGGGAATGAAGCAAACCCGATTGTGTCTTAAAAATACTCTCACCTGCACGAATTTTTGCAAAAGAAAACATTGTATCTATCACAGCGTTGCCTGTATCCAAAGTTAAAGGGGAGGTAAGTTGTTTAATTCTGTTTTTTCGATTATCCAATTCATTTTTACCGCTTGGAAGGACAAGCTTTTCGTTTGCAATCCTTGCGGTGTAATAAATATAAAAGGCATAAACTTCGTCTTTATTTAATGTAATACTTTTCTTTGCGTCATGAGAAACCTCTGTGATATAAACGCCTTTTGTTCCTCTGTCATAAGAATGTATAACTGTGTTATCCTGTTTAATTTCAAGCTCGATTATAGTATTAGTCGGGTTTTTTATGGAAACACATTCTATATTACACCGATCACTTAAGGACGGATAGAAGATATGTTCTATTTCGATTCCTTGTTCAGTAATAGAAAAAGCCCTTAATAAGCCGTTTATTTCAAAAGTAACAGCCCTTTCGTCTACTAAAACATCGTTTATGAAAATCTGTGGTATTTTTTCTGGAGAAATATCAAGCTGATAAGAAGCATGGGTATTGTTTGGGATCGTACGAAGCGTGGGATATATACAATACCGCGATAAAAATAAAATACCGTTATTATCTACACCATATGCAACGATGTATCCGGCACCGAAACAAGACATTTCTATATTGTCTTTATGAATTTGTCCTTTTTTTACATCCCATTTTATACCGTCATTATGAAGTTCAAAATAATTTTCCAAAAAAACACCCTATCTTTAATAGCTATATGCTATCTTTGCCATCTCTTCAGTTGTTGTGATGCCATCCTTTACTAATTGCAATACACAGTCCCTAAGAGTTTGTACTCCCTGTTCATTTACTGTGTAATCATAAATTTTATCTATTGACTCGTTTTGTGTAATCATTCTTCTGATGTTTTTATCTATTTCAACAATTTCATGAATCGCAACTCTGCCTTTATAGCCTGTTTTATTGCAGTATTCACAACCGCTGCCTTTATGAACTTTATCTATATCCTCACCTAAAAATTCCTTTTCTGTCATGTCTGGTTCATATTCAACTTTACAGTTTGGACAAATTTTACGCACCAAACGCTGTGCCACAACACCAACAAGAGAGCTGGCTATCAAATACTGAGGCACGCCCATGTCGGCAAGACGTACAATCGTAGAAATCGCATCGTTTGTATGCAGGGTAGACAAAACAAGATGTCCTGTTATAGCGGCACGAACAGATATTGATGCGGTTTCGCCATCACGAGTCTCGCCTACCATGATAATATCCGGGTCCTGTCTGAGCAAAGCTCTCAGGCCTATACCAAAGGTCAAGCCGGAAACGTTGTTTACCTGCATTTGATTTATGCGTTCAATATTACGTTCGACAGGGTCTTCTATGGTCGAAATATTCGCATTCTTTTCGAGAAGCTTCTCAAGTACCATGTATAGAGTCGTTGTTTTACCACTGCCGGTTGGACCTGTCAGGTATATAATACCGTGCGGATTTCTAAGTAATTTCTCTAGTTTTTTATAATTTTCCAGGGACATTCCGAACGTTCCCGCATTATTGATTGATGAATTTGTATATAAAAACCTTATAACCGCTTTTTCACCATAAACGGTGGGAATAACAGATACACGAACATTAATCAATGTATCCTCTATTACTGTTTTGAAATGCCCGTCCTGAGGTAATCGTTTTTCTGCAATATCCATGTTTGCCATGATTTTGATTCTGGCGATTAACGATGAGTGCAGTCTGGGTGAAAGAGCTGCATAATCAAGAATCATGCCATCAACTCTGTTGCGTACAATGGTTTTATTTTCGAATATTTCTATATGAATATCGCTTACATTTGTATGATATCCTCTTAAAAGTAAGGAATTAAGCAGTTTTACAACAGGGGCGTCAATATCCTCATCAGTCGAACTTACATCGTCTGAAATAACTACATTAGTAGCAATATCAGATTGTACCTTTCGCACTGCTAGTTTTGCTTCCGATTCGGAATAATAATATTCAATGGCTTTTTCAATCGAGCTTTTTTTCGAGAGCCTAATTTCAACAGGTAAATTTGTAACTTGGCGGATATCCTCAATAGCATAAAAATCCAAGGGATCATTTACAGCTACTATAAGGCTTCCGTCTTTTTCAGCTATTGCAATAAGCTTATATTTTACAGCAAGGTGCTTTGGTATCTTCATTACGGAATTGATATTGATGCTGTAGGTTTCCATATTGATTAAAGGCAAATTTAATCTTTGACCAAGAGCCTCCAGCATTTGCTGCTCGGTTATAAAGCCAAGTTCAATTATAATTGAACCAAGTCTTTTGTCACTGTTCTGTGCTTGTATATTTAATGCCTGCTGTATTTGCTGCTCCGAAATATAACCAAGCTCTCGTAACACTTCTCCGATAGGTATATTTTTCACTTTATTTCATCCTTCGAATTTTTAACATTTTTTCCTATATTCGGTAATGGGACTATTAAGAAAATTCATAATTTAAAAGTTTAATAACCGAGCCTGTATTATAGGTCTGTCTACCATCCTGCCATACATAAACATAAACGCTGACACTATTGGAACTGTACTGTGTTATGTTCATAGAAACACTTTGCCCGTTATTAAAATTTCCCCCAAATATGTCTTCTCCATTATAAAACAATTTACCGTCATTAACTTCAATTGTATTTTCGTTGTCTAGTATAAGGTTTTGCTCATTAATAATTTCCACTTCATTTGCTAAAGTAATTTTATCAGACACCAATGTGTAAATTGTATCCCCGATTAATTTATCTTCATTCGATTGTGCTATGTTTTTAAAAAAATTATATGAGGTCAACAGGATTCCTGCGGCAGTCGCTAAAATAATAACCGATATCGCAAGGGCTACAACGATTTCAATTAAAGTAACGCCCTTGTTATTCAATTTCAACACTGTACCCCCCTTAATATTATTCTATATCAGGTTCAAAAACTGTAAAACCTATACTGGATGTGTCATCATACGCATACGTAAAACTTCCGTTTATCTCATAGTGGTCTGAACCTATCTTATAGGAAAGTACACCGTTAGGGATGTTTATTTTTTCAATATTGTAATCTGTTGAGGTTGCACCTTCAATTAAAGACGAAGCTACTTGTCCCTTGTTTTTTATTTCGTTTCCCTTAACGATAAGGTTTTGTGATGTTATAAAACCCGATATAAGTATAATTGAACAAATTGCTATGATTGTTCCACCTACGATAGATTCAACCAAGGTATAACCGCGAATATTAAATCTCTTTTTAATTTTATTCAAATTATGACCATTCCTTTCCGTGGTGTTTAAGCCGACCGTAACAAACGCACCTAAAGGTTGCGTTTGATGATTGTGCCGATTAGATATCAGCCGAACTGACTTTCCATTAAAGCCAAAGGCACAAAACCGTAGTTTGAATGATTTATCATTCAAACTTAGTGTCTCCCCAGCCTTCGTTGCCGGTTTCACTGCCTGTATATATATAAATTAAAGCTTTGAAGCTACTATTCATTCCACTAGGATTTACTCTTTTTGTACTTCCGTTTTTGGTGATTGTATAATTTTTTCCATTAACGTTAATTACAGCACCGTCTTTAACATAAATTGTTGAGTCAAATTTATTGTGCAACTTGTTAAAAGTGAATACTGTACCGCTTTGAGCAAAAATAACACCGCCAGACTTTGCGCCTTGTAAAATATTAATTTTAGCTCCGTCTTCAGTATAAATAGTGCCGGAATAATTAGCATCACTGTTAATTGTTACCGTAGCAGTATCTCTGGCATAAATGTCGGTTAGTGTTGAGTTAGTGATAGAATGTGTTCCATTGACAACCGTAACATCTTCGGGTAAATTCAGTCCGGGGAAATCTTCACCGATTGGCAGTGTTGTTCCCGAACCTTTTTCAAGTGAAGCAGTTACCTTTTTTGTTTGATTTTCTATAGTTGTTGAAGCTGTTATTTTTATTGTATCAATATCAAACAACTCAACATAAGCAACGGTAACACCTATATTTCCCGAATCCTCCGAAAAGGAAATATCCTCCAGGTTAACAACATCACCTGCATTGTTTAGCAAATCAAGTATGTCGTTTCCATTATCGGTGCCGTTTTTGATTTCAGCTGATACAGCCTCAACAACCGAACGGGAAGTAAAATACGCTTGCCTTGCATAATTATTATTTATGCTCCGCTTATAGAATGAAAGTGAAAATGTAAGAACCGCACCGATTATAATTATTAGAACCGATGTTATGACAACTGCCCAAACCAAAACAGCACCTTTGTCATTCCTCTTCATCGACATACGTAAACACCTCAAAATCAATGGAAAAGGTTATAAGCTCTTCCATGTTTCCTTCAGTTGTAAAAGCAGAAATTCTAATAGAATCAAGCTCGGCAATATCGCCTATTAAATTTTTTAAATCTTCAAATGATCCCTGCACGCTAGTGCTTACATAGGTTTTTGTTACATAAACCGCAATAGTCTGGCTTTGGTCAAGAGAAGGGTCGAGCAATTTTATCGAATCGTCAATTGAAAGACTTCGAGGTGGCATATTATGTTCTATTAAAATATCAGTAATAAGGTTTTCTATTTCGTTATTTTCCATATATGGATAAAACTTAGATGAATGAGAATTTATTTCTTCTTTCGTTTTTATAATTCTGTCTTGAATGTACTCCAAGTTGTTTAATTTTGCAGACATATCTAACTTATTCAGCTTTGCTTCATCAAGCTCTATTCTTAAATTATCCAGATTTTGCATAGATGGCATTATTAAAAAATACATAGACGAAGAGAATATTATAACGAGTGAGAGTATATATAATAACACCTTTTCGCGTTTGGTTAGATTTCTCATCTCTCATTCACCGCCTTTAAGTGGCAAGTCAAGTTAAATGTGTAATTTAATTCGGTTTCTTTTTCATAACCAAAGTATTCTATATTACCAAATAGATCTGTTTTCTTAAGTCTATCTAAATAATCGCTTATTGCATTGACAGAACCTGCAGCCGCATCAAAGGAAATGGTTAAAAGTTCATTATTATAAATAATATTGCTTATGGTAACACTGCTGCCGCCGCAAGCAAAAAATTCTTTAATATCCGATTTTGTGAAGAAATGAACTGATTCTAGTGCTTCTTGTGCAACAAGCATATTCTTTTTTTGCGAGAATAAAGTATTATTTTCAATTTCATCATTTAAAGCCTGTTCGAGTAATTTTTTATTTTTGTCATTGTTTATATATTCATTATAAACAGCCAGTTCTTTCTTCGTTTGTAAATTTCGATAACCGATATAAGCATAAGTTGAAGCAAAAATCAATGAAAAAATTAACAAAGAAACAGCAACTTTAAAAGAAGCCTTGCTATAAATACTCGCCTTATCATTACGTTTATATGCTTTTACAAAATTTATATTTTTCATTTTAATATTTGAAGACATAACCTTACCCCCTATTTCAGTTTCTAATTATTTCGCACTTTATTCTATCAGATTTGCAACAGCGAATAAATTTTTCATTATATCTCGCTCCTTGGACCTTAATACCTTAACCGGTTTAATTACTGAGCTTCCGATAAATTCCTCTACTTTTATATTAAGCGCCACAGTCAGTTCACCACACAGCCCTTCCTCGTCCTTTCTCAAACCGCAGAAAAGAACAGATTCTATCTCCCGATTGTTTTTTTGCGTCTTGTTAAACTGTACAATCGAAGATAAAAAGCTGCCATATTCTACAAATGATTCGGGGGTTCCTCTATTAGAAATCAAACGAAATCGATTTGAAAAGCTATACTTTCCGTTTAAAAATAGTAAAGCAAAAACATTCTCCCCATCCACAATAGATAATATAAAGGTCCTGTTTTTATATTCATTATAGCAATTTTGGAGTTTTAAAACGCTGCTCAACGCAATATCGATACTGCTAAGACTAATGCCAGCACTTTTAAATAAATTTATATAATCTTTAACAAGTGATTTTTCCATACCGCAGGCTAATATTTGGTTACCAACGTTTTTTACTTTACCTGTTTCTATCACCGAATAATCATATACCAGTTCGTTTCTGGCCTCAGCTGCACCGGAAAAGGTTTCTTTAATAAGGTTATAAATATATTTATTCTTCATATTGGGTATTGTCATAAATTTTGTTAAAACAGAGCTTCTGTCTATTACAAGACGTATGTTTTTTCTGGGCAGAATACCCTTTGAACGAAGCTTTATTAAATACGAACGTATTAACTCATCTTTAATAATTATTCCATTTATTAATGTACCATGTGGAAGAGGAACGGTAAAAAATGTTTTAATTTTTATAGAATTTTTTTCTGCTTTTCCTGATACCACGACTAGGTTTTCGTTTGACAGGTATATAGAAACATTCATTTTTATGGCCATTCCTTCCTGCGATATTTATGTCGATAATTGTAATTTTGGTTATATAATTGTATTTTTGATTAAGAATAATTTTGATACATCTTAAGTATGGGAAGTAAAACTGATATCATTATAGAGCCTATAATCAATGCCATAGATATTATCATTAAAGGCTCGAGTATAGTTACAAGCCGCTGTGTTGCTATTTCAGACTCATAGTCAAACGAATCGGCTACCGAATTGAGCATATCACCCAGTTGTCCTGTTTCTTCACCTATCATAATTATAGATGATAGTTTATTGTCAAATCCATCAACTGCAGTTATAGCTTTTGACAACGGGATACCACTTTTAACCTGATTAAGTATATCACTGAATTGAGCGGCAATATATCTGTTGCCAATTGTTCCCTGTCCTGCAATAATAGCACTAACAAGTGGAAGGCCGCTGGAATAAAGTGTACTCATTGTACGGGCAAATCGTGCAGTATATATAATCCTGAGAAGCACCTTGATTTTTGGAAGTCGGAGCTTGGTTTTATCAATAAAAAGACGTACTGTGCTTCTTTGCATCATTACCGTAAATATTGTTACGAAAAAAAGAACAAGTCCTAATAACAAATACCAATAATTAATTGTAAAATTACTGATTGCGAGTACAATTCGGGTCGGCAACGGTAGCTCCATATTCTCAAACATGGTAAAGAAGTTGGGCATAATAAAAGTAAAAATAGAGATAACTACAAACACGGTTAAAATTGCCAGGATGGTAGGATAAGTCATCGCACTTTTTATTCGTGCGTTCAATCGGCTTTCTTTTTCGTAATATCCGGCCATTTTTAATACTGTTTTATCAATATTTCCGCTCGCTTCTCCCGCATAGATCATACTAATAAAAAGCTCTGGGAATGCTGCACCCTGTCCTTTCAAGGAATCTGAAAAGGATATACCGCTTTTTATAGATTGAAATAGGTCATTAAATATTTTTTTCAATCGTGGTTGACTATCTCTGTTTATTATTATACCTAACGCACGGATCAAAGTTATTCCAGCTGAAAGCATTGTTCCCATTTCCCTTGAAAACTCTGCAAGTTCTTTTGTAGTCAGCCGATTATTAACCGAAACCGTATTTATTTCTTTAACGCTTGTAACGAAAATTTGTTTATCAAACAGAAGAGTTACAAGCTCTGAGGAGCTTTCTGCTTTTAAAGTTCCGCGCAGGTTTTTGCCTAAAATATCTTTTGCTGTATATTTATATATCGGCAAAAAAGTTACTCCTCTCTAAATTTTTATAAATTAAAAATCTTTAAATAACTATCTATAATTATATTACCGTAAAGCATTGCAACAAAAACTCCAATACAAATGTATTGTCCGAATGCAATATGAATTTTACGGTTATTTTTATTTTTCAATATTAATATAACACCATATGTTCCGCCAAGTATCAATGCAATAAAGGCAGCAAGCAGGATATTCTGCCACCCCAATATAAAACCACAAACGGCTATAAGCTTTATATCTCCGCCCCCAAAGCAATCTGGTATTAAAAAAGTAAGCAAAAACATAGGCAGACTAATCGCTAAAAAACCGATCACTCTTGACAAGATTTCTGTTTGTTCGACAAAAAATACAGCAGCCATAGCAGGAATGACAAGTGTAATAATCAAACCGTTCGGGATAGTCATTGTGTCAAAATCTATGAATGATATAGCTACCAAAATTGCAGAAACTGTGAAATATATAAAAGAGACTACTGATATGCCAAAGTTCCAATATAAAACTAAAGCTATCAAACCTGTGATTATCTCAACAAGCGGATAGCGTCGTGAAAATTTGTTATTGCAATTTCTGCACCTTCCGCGCAAGATGAAAAAGCTTATTATAGGAATTAAATCATAAGGTTTTATAGTTTTGCCACAGGAAACACAATAAGAACGTCCCTGCCAAAAAGGTATTTCTTTCGGAACACGATAAATAATTACATTCAGGAAACTTCCTATTATAACTCCGAAGAAAAATATAAAAATATTGAGTAAAAAGTAAGCGAAATAGAGCATTCTTAGTATTTCCCTTCTTTTATTCGAGAGATGAAAGCAATACTTAAAAATTATTGCCTCCCTTATTTAATTCAGGGAGGCAATTTAATCTCTAAAGCATTCTTAAGATAAAAACGGAAACTTTATTATACTTTTACTGTTGTCCAAGCACCGCTTGCATATGTTGAAGTATAACCACCGCTTGTATATGTTAAGCCGGTAATCTTTGCGCTAGTTAAAGTAACTGAAAAATAACCTTCTTCACCTGCTACTGCTCCGTCAACAAGATAATTCTCTCCGATTAATGTGTTAACTTTAGCTGCGGTTATATCACCAGCAACAACAGTGCCATCGGAATTTTCCTCTGCAACAACAGCTTGTGCAGCGACATAAACTGCTCTTGCTTCTGCTAAAGTCTGTTGACTGTTTGCTCTATTTACAAAACCTGAAAATTGCGGAATTGCAATAGCCGCAAGAATTGCAACGATAACCAATACTACGATAATCTCAACAAGAGTAAAACCTTTTTTAGATTTTCTGAGAGCTAATAATTTTTTCATATGTACTTCCCTTCCTTTATTTTTATTAATTTTGACAAATATGTGCTGTTTACAAATATATTCATATTTTATCATGTTCAATTAAAATTGTCAAGCAAGTTTTTTATTAATAAATATGAAAACAATTTATTTTTATTGTTTATTTTTTTCTGTTTATAAAGACAAATATTGCAACTGATGTAATAACTAAAATACTTATTACAGTTATTAACCCCCAAGATGTACTTGACTTTTTATTTTCAACTGCTGAAATATTGCTTTCCACATCAGATTGTTCCGATTCTGTTTCGCTTTCGTTATTTCGTTTTGTAATATATTCGACTTTTTCGGCGTCTTTGGATAATAATACAATCTTCCTGAGCTTTGCAAGGTCTTTTAAAATCGCTGTTTCACCTTTAGTATCTTTTATAACATTACATATCTCTGAAATTGTAGAATCTGTTTTCTCCAGTGTAATATCCTTTTTAAGATTTTCAAGACTTGCAATAACAGTCGCTGCTTTTTCTGTACTGATTCCATCAAAACCGATAATAACATCGTTAATTCGATCAATTGCGAAATTTATCTGTGCTATAGCTGCTTCAAGAGGTTTATAAGTAGGTGTCAGCGCATCTGTTCTGAAGGCGTTTTGCAAAAGGAATTTCGAGTATCCGTCCGAAAAATAACTAAAATATTCAAAAAAGCAAGCACCGTCTGCTTTGTATCTCGAATCTATTATTTGCTTAAAGGTTTCACTGTTAGTTAAACCGAGATATGACCCGATTCCCATGAACAAATAAGCGTTACTGACCGTATATCCTGCAAATTTATCGACACTTCCACTGACAACACCCTCACCGTATGTCATCGGATATATTGCATCAAGCAAGTCCTCTTTCATCCATCTTTCTGTATCCTGGTGATAAAACGAAAGCACAGTATCGCTTGCAACAGCAGCAGACAGGTATATATCGGGTCTGAGTGTATTTGTCAGCGTTCGAATTTCTTTAACAAAAGATGTAACAAGCTCTCCTTTAAAATTAACCCATTCATCCCAAAGAGCATGACTGCTTAACGAAACTCCAATTTTATCAACCACATTAACGTCAACATTGTATTTTTTTTCAAACATTGACTTGGTAAGCTCGTCATAACCATAATCTATACCGTTTAATGATGCAGGATATCTGATATAATCAAGCTGCAAACCGTCAATATTATAGTTTTCTAAAATAAAAGTTAGATATTTTATCATATATGTCCGATATTCACTGTTGGCAGGGTTAAAAAAATACTTAGATTCGTCTTCGACTTCCTGCTTTCCATTTGACTTTGTGAGCCATTCGGGCTTTGTTGTATCCTCTCCTGCACTGTTTCTAAATATAGCAACACTTAATACCAATTCGATTTCTGCAGCATGACATTCATCGATATAAGCTTGTAAAAGGTCAAACCCTTTTAATGAGGCTTTTTGCTTAAAGGGAAAATCACTTGTTAAAGGTAGAATCGTATTATATCCACTTGTTATTCCTAAGTTTAATTGATTAATTCCGACTTCTTTAAGGTCGGCAACAACCTTTTTAACACCATTTAAATCAATTTCCACCGTCTCGTGCCAAATACCGCGAAGTTCTACAGCTGGTGATTCGGTTATTTCATAACCTACATTATCGATTTGTACGAACATCTCGTTCCGAGCTTGCAATGTAAGCTCATTAAATTCGGAAAAAGCTTCAAATTCGCTAATTTTAGCACCTATTTCATCGTAAGGAGTATTCCAATAATTTTCTATCGCTTGGTTAAGTTTTTCTTTCAGATTTTCTATTATTAATTGTATTGAGGATTGTAAATTATCCTTGTCAAAAGAAAGCGTTAAGGTTTTTTTATCTGCACTTATTTTTGCCGTAGAACCTACAAGCCCGTACATTTTTAAATATTCTTTGTCAACCTGTTCGATTGCCGAGATAACAAAACCTCCATTTGGAATAATATTATTATTACCACCTGAAGATATAACTACACCCTCGCTGTTAACGCAAACCTCGTAACCGTAACCATTGGTTTCGGTTGTTTCTCCTTTATCATATATGAGAAAGGTTCCTGCGTATCTAACATCATTGAAACCTGTGATAATATGTTGAACAGTATAATATGGCGAAAAAATCCCATCTTTTGATACAAGAATTCTAGATGATATCTTATCATAATAAACAAAATCGCCGATAACAACATTGTTTTTCAACCAATCTGTCTTTATACCAGTTGCCGAAATAACCATACCACCATCAGGTATAACAAGATTTTTTCCTGATGTATCACCGGAATCAATTAATTTAATAACCTTACTAGTAGAATCTACAACAACATTATAACCCCATTCATTTTGTTCGGTACTTTTTTTATTACGATAAACAACCGATGTATCTGCCCAACGGGTTACATTCTCACCGTCAATAAAATACACCAAAACTTCTTCGTTTTCTTCTGAAACCGCATTAACAACCAATAAAGGAAGTGTCAATGCTATAAGCAGAAATATTAATACTATCTTTTTAATTTTCAACATAACAATACCTTTTCTTTAATTTCACAATCGAATATACAAACCTTAATGCTTGCCTTAATTTCCATCGACTATTGCTATATAATTTATTGCGGTGACTATATTATTCTCCACAATAAATTGCAATTTTGTGTCACCTAGAGTATATGTGCGGGAACCGTTCTCGTCTTTATAGTCCCCTCCATATGCTTCATTTACATCAGAGAGCTTAGAGCCGATATAAATACCCTCTATTGTAGAGATGCTGTCATCCTTGAAGTTTACGCCTAAAATATAATCAACACCATTAATTTCGTATGTGTTAATCTCAAAACTGCTGTAATAATAAAACTTATCCAAACCTTGAAATGCACAACTCGCTTGTTCAAAATATTCCTTTGGTTCACCTAAAGCGTCGATAACAGGAGCAGACTGTGCATTCATTTTGATTATAACACCGTTGTGTTCAAACTTATAACCTTTATCAGAAACCGAAACCGATTCGGTATTTGATGTATTGTTTGTATCCGACTGAAAGGATGTATTATCCGAATTTTTTTCTCCACATCCTGCGATAAATAATATTAAAAACAATAAAACAACTATTTTTTTCATAAAATAAATCCTCCTATTTACCTTCTTCCGGTTTTACAGCACCGTAGCTTTTGAGGTAACCATATTCTTCAAGCTCCTCTTGCTGGTGCTGTTTCATATCATTATAAAAGTCTATCTTCTTGTTCCATATTTTCTTTAAATTTTCATCAGCTCTGCGGTCTTCCAAATTAAAGTTTTTGCTTAAAATTTCTCCAAAATACTTTGTCAGCTTTTCCGCCCCTGCAAGATTTAAATGCAAACCGCCGTCATATGTGTCTGTGTTATGATCAATACCTATTTCATCAACATAATCCAAAAAGTTTATATAAGTCAAGTCGTTTTCTTTAGCATATTCGACCATTTGCTGATCCCATTCTTCATACCAATAAGGATAAACACTTGGTGCTTTCATTAAAATAAGTTTTATATTGTTATCCTTGCATAGCTTGGTTATGCGATCCAAATAATTATAACAATTTTCACTGAAGCGGTAGTCGGGAAGTTTTTTACCCTCTGGAACATAACTTACAGGTTTTACATCCGATCTCATAAGAAATCCGTTGTGGGATTTCTTTTCTTTGCTTAACAGGTATTTAAAGTCCTCGCCAGTCAGCTCGTTCCATCTGGAATGATATCTTAAAATCGGAAAAAGATATGTTATAAATTCCTCATCCTCGAGCATAGAGGCGTTTATAGCACCGATTTTCGACTTGGAAAGCTTCATTCTGTCTAAGGTAAGTCGATTGAATGCTTCCTTATGAGGTTCGCTGCTTTTCATTGATAACACATTAAATACGACAACCTCTGGTTTTTCATAAGTAAGTGTTTCTTCCAATAAATAATAAGATTGCCATATAAGCTGCTCGGCACTTCCTCTGATGAAGCTGGTAATTCCATAGTTCTCCCATAATGTTATCGGAGAAATATTGGAATACACTTCGCAGTCGCCGATGAAAATTACATCATTGTCTTTTTCATTATTATAATACTCTTCCACAAGGTTACCCTCAAAGATTGATGACATATACTTTGGCATCAACAGGTTTTGAACAAGAGCGAGTATGACAATTATTATTAAAAATACCGCTAGATTTATAATAATTTTTTTCTTCATAAAATTTTAAATAACCTTTCGAAAAGCGTTGGAATTGTTTTTTTAAAATTGACTGTAGATAAATTGCGACGCATTATAACCAACTCCATATGCTCCGAATATCAATATTGATAAAAATAAAACAAAATTAGTACAATAGCGAACTGCTACAGGTTTTTTCATCAGTCTTTCTCTTACACCGCCTGATCTCTGTAACAAGCTAACGGTTACAAGAACAGTAACCGAAAGGACTATAATAATATAATCTGCAACAGACAGCCCGAGATTCAAAAGACCTCCGTTAAATAATTCCGAAACATTAAAATCACCAAAAACAGAACCGTACATTTTAAAGGTAGTTCCTACTCCACGATATAAATCGAAGGTTCGCAGAAAAGCCATCAACCAAAAGGTACGAGCTACCTGAAACAATCGGAACGAAAAGGTATGTTCTACATGGAATTTCGTGTGAAACCTTGTATATAAAGGGGTGCATTCATGAGAAGCTAAAATAATAACAGCATTTAATAGTCCCCATACGGCGAAGTTCCAGGCTGCTCCGTGCCAGATTCCCGTGGTAAACCATATCACAATTGTAGAAATATATACAGGCACTCTTTTTCCAAATGAATTACCGAAGCGTTCCCTGCTTTTTTTTGCTAATTTCAATACTGGTTTACTTATAGAAATCGGATAGAACATATAGTCTTTGAACCATGTGCCGAGTGTAATATGCCATCTTCTCCAATATTCCGCAATGGATTTCGAAAAGAATGGGCGGTTGAAGTTTTCTTTTAAATTTATTCCAAGCATTTCCGAAATTCCGATTGTTATGTCAATACCACCGCTAAAATCGGTGTACAGTTCTATTCCATAGAAAAGCATGCCTAAAAGCACGTAAACACCGGTATATTCATCCGGTGAACCGACTATTGTTTTAACAGCAACCAACAGTCTGTCCGCAATTACCAGCTTCTTGAAAAAGCCCCAGAGAACCCGTTGAAAGCCGAGGGATATACTCCTTTGATTATAGGAGTGTTCCTCAAACATTGTTTTTTTCAGATCATCAAAGCGGCTTATCGGTCCTTGTATCAACTGAGGAAAATAAGAAATAAATAGTCCGAACTTAAATATATTTTTCTCATATGAATATTTTTCTCTGTAGATATCTATCAGATAACCCATGCTCTGAAAAGTATAAAATGAAATTCCAAGAGGAATTGCAAGATTAAGATAAGAAAATTCCCTCTCGGGATTAAAAAGGTGTATGACGAAATTTATATTGGAAATCGAAAAATCGGTATATTTTAACACAGCTAAAATACCGAAATTAATCAGCAAACACGTTGCCATCCATCTTTTTTGCTGCGACTTCATGTTTGCTTTGTATTTTTTCAGATCTTCCTTATCGATTGTTCCTTTATTGTTTTTAAAATAGTCTGCTTGTTTTATTTGAATATTACTTATAATCCGACTTATCAGATAGGTTGATATTGTAGTAGCCAGAATATAAACCATGAATTTTAATCCTACAAAGCTGTAGAATATGTAACTGGCTACAAGCAATAATATCCATTGAAAACGCTTTGGAATAAGATAATAAACGACAAATAATACAACCAGAAACAACAAGAAGCTATATGATGTAAACAGCATACCCTATACCCTATTAATTATCTTGCAGACGTTCTATCAGCTCGTATAATGCTTTTGCGGAATTAAAATTCTCCGGTACGATTTCTTCTACCGGTATTGTTATATCAAATTCATCGTTAATTTCAGAAATCAAAGTTACTATATCAAACGAATCGAGAACATTGTTATCAATTAATTTATTGTTTTTATCATAGTCAATCTCAGGGTGCATTTCACTTAGAATTTTTATGAGTTTATCCATTATTGTTCTCTTTTCTGTTTAAATAAGTTTCTTTTAACTGCATACGGTTTATCTTGCCGCTTAAAGTAAAAGGCATTGATTCTACCTGTTCGATTACATTAGGTATCATATAACGAGGAAGTTTTTCTTTCATATGATTGATTATCTCGTCCTTGGCGATATCTCCTGAATAAAACAATAAAATCTTCTTTTTAACATCATCAAAGATACAGCAGGCACTCTTGACCTTGTCCATCATATTAGCCGCTAACTCTATTTCGTTAAGCTCAATGCGGTAACCCATATGCTTGATCTGATTGTCCTTACGAGAAATATAAATCAATTCACCGAATTCGTTATATCTGCCCATGTCACCCGTACAATAAATTACTTCGGGATAAAGGTCATTTAAAGGATTTTGGATAAAAACCTTGGCTGTTTTTTCAAAATCCTTGTAATATCCCAGTGTAACAGAGGTACCTCTTATACAGATTTCACCCGGTTCACCGAACTTGGTTCTTTTTTTGTTTTCATCAAGCAATATAATTTCTGTATTATCAAAAGGTTTCCCTATCGGAATAACCTCATCTAGCTCAAAATCACGTTTTACTTCGTAATAACAAGACATTCCGGTGGCTTCCGTGGGTCCGTAAAGGTTAAAATACCTTGCGTTGGGTAGATATTTTTTGTATATTTGTAATTGTTTTATCGGGAATACTTCGCTTCCGAAAGCGATGGTTTTAAGATACTTAGGTGTTTCTTTTTCCAAAACGCCGAAGGAGGATAATAAGGATATAGCAGAGGCTACCCAGCAGATTGTATTTATTTTATTATTATTAAGATACTCCGCCAGCTTTAGCGGAAACATAAATAGTTTCTTCGGTATCAAGTAAGCTGTAGCCCCAAGTTTTATTGTTGAAAAAGCGTCCTTTAAGCAACCGTCAACATATAAAGGTGCCTGATTGCCGAAAACGGTATTATTATCAAAACCCATTACAACAACTAGATTATCAATGTAATCAATAACTGAACGATGGCAGGCTACCACTCCCTTGGGAATGCCTGTTGAACCCGAGGTGAATACAATATAAACCGGATCGGTGTCTATCTGTCGGCTTCTGATTTCTTCCAGAGCTTTATCATTTACGACAGTCTTTATTATTTCATCATAACCGTATAATTTACCGTTATAATTATAGCTTTCCAAGATACTTTTTGTTTCGCTGTCGCAGATTATTGACATTGAACCAAGACTTTGAAAAATAAGTTCAATACGTTGCTTGGGCATCTCCTCATCGATCGGAACATAATAACAACCCGCATATAAAACTCCCATAAATGTAGCAATCGTCCTTGGGCGTTTTCCCATAAAAACAACTACAGGTTCTTTTTCATGGGCTTGTCCGATTAAGAATGATCCGATCGCTTTTGCATTTTCTGAAAGCTGTCGGAAGGTCATTAATTCCGTATCGTTTGCAAAAGCTATTTTATCCGGAAATTCTTGTACTGTTTTTTCCAGATATTCCAATATGTTTCTTTGCATTAAATATTTAACCTCTCGTGTTTAAACTAAGATTATAATTCAAAGGGTTCTTCGGGAGTTCTCGGATATAACGACTTATCAAATACATAATAATTTATTCCACGATCTATAGTAAATTGTGCGACCTCTGCATCTGTCATCATAAAGGTTTCTCTCCTGTCAATATGGGTACAGCTGTCAAAATGATACCAGCCGTCACCGCAATTTACCAAGTTCCAGAAATGACTGGTTTTACCGCCCACTCTGGTTACCATCATATTGTCAATGCCTGCTCTCGTAAGAAATACTTCTGCGACAGAATAAAACGTAAAGCAATCACCTAAGCCTGTGGTTATACCGCGATGAACTTCCTTTAGCCAATCATTTTTATCTGAGGTTCCTACATAGCCCATATTCTCTCTGATCCATTTATATATCGCATATGCTTTTTCTTTTTTAGTCATGTTTTCGGTTGTGATTTCAGCAAGGATATCGTCAACCATTTTATAGACGACTTCCTCCGAGATTGTCTGTTTAATTACGGTTACGTTTATTGTTTTCGTAGCTCTGTTACCGTTTGAATCGGTAGCAGAGTAGGTTACTGTATAAGTTCCCTCTTTCTTCAGGTTTACATTACTGCTGTCAATCTGAAGTTTAACTTCTGTATCTTTGTTATCAGTTACGGTAACACCGCTTTTATATGAAACTGTACCGTTAATATAAGCGGTTATGTTTTTTGTTCCTAAAATATTCGGAGATTCGGTATCCTCTTTAACAGTCAATACAGCCTTATTTTCTGCCTTATTTTTACTTTCGTCTTCCAAAACAATAGTTACTTCCTGATTGCCCAGTTTGTTAAAATCAGGTGTTTCTTTATAATAAGCTGTAACCGAGGAAGCATCTGTAATATCGATAATAAAGGAAGATGCTTCTATTGCTTCGCCTGTCCAGGTATTCTGATTACATATCGTTGCGTTTGGCGGTGTTGTATCTATAACTTCAATATTTACGGATAATAAATTGCCGTCAACATTAAGCTGAATTTCATGAATTGCTGGCTTGTTTATATCAAGCATTGAAATATCATTTTCAAAAGCAACAGAAAAGTTGTCTTCAAGCAAAAAAATTTCCGGTGTGATGTTCATCTGACTTCCGGCCTCTATTTGAACCGATTGGCGTATATTAAGAATAATTAAAACAACCGCTAAGTCTGTTCGGTTATTGCCGCTGTCTTCAACTGTAACAGTAACTTCCTGTGTGCCTAACCTTGAAAAATCAGGTTTCACTTTATAATTAACACGGACAGCAGTGGCGTCTGCTATTTCAGTAACAAAATTGGCAGCGTCTATTGTTTTTCCTTTGGGTGAGATTAAATTTTTAGCTGTTGCTTTTGGAGCTATAGTATCGACTATTTCTAAAATCGACTTATATTCTTTGTTTTTAACCTTTATCTTTATATCATACTTTCCGGGCGTTTTAAGGTCAAGTTCCGTTAAATCGGATATGATTTCTGCGTTATTGTTTTTATTAATCAAAAAATCTTTTACATTGACCATTTCAGAGCCGGCTTCTATGGTAATAGATTCTTTTACTTTAGTTCTGAATTGAGTAAATAACAATACGATAATTAAGGCAAGAACTATAACAATCAGAAATAATAATACGGTATTCTGCTTCTGTTTCATAATAAAAATTTACCTTCTATTTTAAAAAAGATATATTGTTTTATATCCAGCATTGATTATCATCAATATCCAGAGTAAAAACCTTTTCTTCGTCTTCATCTGATTTAGCTTGATGATATTTAAAAATAAGATTGTCCTTATTTAAGTCTCCGATAACTTCAATCTTTCCTTTTTCATTTGACAATACATAACGGAAACATTTTCCTTGTCCGCTTAACAACTTTCTAGTTTCGGTTATAATTCTATAACCTTCCTTAAGCGGTACTTGAAATTGATTTTTTACGCCTACAACAGGTCTGCATTGGAAAATATAATATGGAATAACACCTATTTCGATAATTTTGTTTATAAGCTTAGCCATTGTTACCGGATTATTATTTACACCTTTTAATAAAACAGTCTGGTTTTTAACGGTAATTCCAAGGTTAGTCAAACAATTTACTGCTCTTTTTGATTCCTCTGTTATTTCTCTTGGGTGATTGAATTGTGTAACCACATATATAGTTTTTTTCTTCGAATACATCTCCAGTATATTCAGTAATTCTTTATCATTATAAATTCGGGTTGGCAGAACAACGGGAACTCTGGTTCCGAATCTGATTAACTTTATATGTTCGATTTCATTTAATTCTTTTAAATAGTCTTCAATAATCCGATTACTGTTAACAAATGCATCTCCACCTGTAATTAGAACATTATTTATCTCTTTATGCTCTTTTATATAAGTTATTATATCTCCAAAATGTTTGTTGATTTCTTCATCGTTGACACCCACAAGTCTTTTTCTGAAACAATGTCTGCAATAAGCAGCACACTTATTAGTCGATAAAATTAATGCAGTCTGCTTGTATTTATGTTGAAGTCCCACTACTACAGTGTTATTTTTTTCACCACTAGTATCAAAACTTCCGCTTAAATCAGTTTCCTCAATAGATGGTATGCATAACTTCTTTATTTCGTCATTTTCAATATGAGGATTTATCAGTGATAAATAATATTTTGATACAGACATTGGATATCGTTTTATTATTTCTTTTAATTTTTTTTCATCATCTTTTGGTAAGTTCCAATGGAAGTAATCTTGTAGTTCCTTTGCAGTAGTTACATTATCTTCCAATTCTCTTTTCCAATTCATTTCTGTGTGAAACTCCTCTTTACATTTGATCATCTCGTAAATACCATATATAACTTTCGGATTTTATTATTTTTGATTTTTATATGTTCATAACGAACAAATTATATCACTTTATACTTAAATATACAATAGTATTTAATATAACAGAAAATTAATTTACTTTTTCTTATATTTTTGTTATACTATAATAATACTACTTCTCATAAGAAACAGTAAGAAAAATTCTTCAAAAAAGTCCATAAATCAAAGACTTTTCCTCGAATTTATCACTGTTTCTAATTCGAATTAGTATAAATTAAAAAAGAAGGTTTACTTATGTATAAAATGCTTTTATTTGATGAGATTGATAAAATAAAGGATCTTATCTCAAATGATGATTTACGTTATTTTAGAATTTTGGACAGCAAGATTGATCGCCTTTTTTCACATGTTTTAAATATACGTGATTATATTACGCAGGTAAGAGAAGCTTAGCAGTCCCAAATTGATATTGAGCAAAACAAACTGATGAAAATTTTTACAGTTGTAACCTCAATTTTTATGCCATTAACACTCTTGGTTGGCTTGTATGGAATGAATCTGCAGATGCCGGAATTTTCTTGGCAATATGGATATTTGTTTGTAATTATACTCAACATATTGGTTTCTGCTTTTTGTATAATTTATTTAAAACGAAAGAAATGGTTTTGGTAATACATTTATTTAGTAGCACCATTTTATACCTCACTCATATAATGTAATGACGTACAGAAAAGTCTGTACCGTCTTAAAAAGACATGATATTATGAAAGGTGAGATAATAATGGGAGATTTATATAACGGTTACAATCCTTGTGATAAGAAGGATAAGAAGGATGAATGCTGCTGCGATATTAAGATAATAGTAAATTGCGAATGCGAAGATAAGAAATGGGATCCTTGCTGCGACGGTAAGAAGTTCGATAAGAAATGCGAAGGCTGCAATGTCACAATAATCGTAAACTGCAAGAAAGATAAAGATTTTAAAGATTTTAAAGATTGCTAAAAACGGTTACCCGCAATAATATCAATTAAATACAGAAGCAGCCGCCCTGCCGGGCGGCTTCTTTTAATGCTTTTACAAAGTTTTAAAACACAGATTATGTCATATTACATATTCTATATTGAGTAATATGCTATGTTGATTTATATAACATAGCTTGCTTAATTTAGACAAAAGGAGGTTACGGATGATATGTCTTGTAATGAAAAATGCGGATTTTCCGCATGCAGTTGCCTGGGAGTCGTAATAAGCTTGATTTTCGGCACACTTGTAGCTGTTTTATTTGCTCTAAATTTAATTCCGCTAATAAACACTGTTGTCTGGATTGTATTCGGCTTAGCTGTTTTAATCCTGCTTTTACTGGTTCTGGGAGTATTCCTTGGAGCTGTCACATTGTCTGGGGCATTAAGAAAATGTCTGTGTAAAAATGCTCTTTGTCTTCTGACAGGAGTAATAGGCACTATTATTTCTGCTATAGTTGCTCTTTCAATCGTCCTGAATCCCGCATTGATTTTAGTTGTAATTTTTACAGGGATTCTTGCATTCTTTTTCGCATTGATGACAATCGGCTTAATTGCCTTTATCAAATGCATCATTTGCATGCTCTGCTCTAGGCTGATGAATGATTCGGATTAGTATATTTTAGACTGTTGAAAATCAACTCTCCTGTATAAACAATAAAGCGTGCTGCAGTATTTTGCAGCACGCTTTTTATTGCTTTACTACTATATACTTGTAGTTTGGTACTTTACTTTGCAAAAAAGCTCTTGTTTGTTCGGGTGTTACTTTTTTTATACTGTTCTTAGGTACAATAAAGGCGTGTTTTTTATCCTTATACAAATAATAAGCGTCTTTAACGTCGTAAACAGAATATAAATCCGAATAAAAAACTTCGTCCCTGCTGACATTTCCCTCGTCATTTGACTCGAAAATAAAACCTTCGGGAGCGAACACAAAACTTTGAGTAGCTCTGAGTAAATTAGCATTTAAACGACATTGCTTTCTGAAAGCATGTTTGGTTATATAAGAAAACAGGCTCAAAAACACCACCATCGCCGCACCTAAAAATAAATAATTAATATTATCTAAAGTGAGTCCTAACAAAGCCAAAAGGATTGAGGAAACAATGCCAAGACCATAAAAAGCTCTTTTTCTTAATTTAGGGTTTCTGCTCTTAAAAAGCTGGAATTCTGAAAAGTGGCGATAGACAGTAAAATCGACCTTAGCTTCACCGGTTATTTGTTTTACCAAAACATCATCTCCTATATTTATACATTTAGAAAATACTTCATAATATTTTCGCCTTTATCCGTGTCAATATAAACTCCACCGTCAAAACCACTCTGCTCGTCATATACATCAATATCACCCTTTTTTTTATGAACAGAAGAATAAATAACAAACGGAACAGCATCAAGAGTGTGTGTTCGTGCGTAAATCGGTGTTGGATGATCGGGGGTCAGTAAAATCTTGTATGGCTGTAATTTTGCATCCATATATTTTAACATAGGAACAAGAACCTGTGAATCGATTAATTCAATCGCCTTGATTTTTTTCTCAAGCTCACCCCTGTGTCCGCACTCATCGGGTGCTTCGATGTGTATATAAACCAGATCCGAACCGTTTTCAAGTTCTTTCAATGCCGTCTCCAGTTTACCTTTATAATTCGTGTGCAGATTCCCTGTTGCACCTTCAACAAAAGGAATGTTCATACCCGCACATAGACCGATTCCTTTTAACAAATCAACCGCACATACAACAGATGCATTTAAGCCTGTCATTTCCTTAAATGAAGGGAGAGAAGGCTTTTTCCCCGGACTCCACAACCATAGAGAATTGGCTTTTTTAAGTCCTCTTTTTGCCCTGTCTATGTTAAGCGGATGATTATTAAGAAGCTCAAAAGACTCTTCCATTAACTTTCTGAACGGTTGGCTTTCCGACCTCATAGGCAAATATTCTGTTATTTTCTTGCCAAGAAAATCATGCGGTCTGGTAAAATCGATAAATTCGGGGCAGTTCTTCCATATCAGACAATGACGGTAGCTTACACCTGTATAAAAATGCAGGAGATCGTTTCCAAATTCTTCTTGTAAAGCTTTTATAAGAACATCAGCTTCTTCTGTCGGAATTTCATCCGACGAATGGTCAAGCATTATCTTCTGGTCATAAGGAAGTCCGTCATCGGATAAAGCGACAATATTCGCACGGATTGCTGTATCCTCAGGCTGCATATTTATGCCCATGCTCATAGCTTCAAGCGGAGAACGTCCTTTGGAATATATTTTAGGATCATAACCCAATAATGATAAATTTGCTGTATCACTCTCAGGTGTCATTTCTCTCGGCACGGTGAATACTCTGCCGTTTATTCCGTTCTGAGCAAGATAATTCATTCCTGGTTTTTCAGCAATATTTAAAGGAGTTCTACCGCCAAGCTCCTCCATAGGAAGGTCTGCCATGCCATCCCCCACAAGAACAATATATTTCATCTGTAAAGTCACATCCTTTTTATGCACGTATACATTATTATGAACATTACTTTCCGTGGCGTTTGCGCCACCAGAGGGAGTTGTGCCATTCCGGCGACAGCCGGATTAATGCACCTATTGCAGTAAAGGCACAAAACCGTAGTTTGAAAATTCATTTTCAAACTTATGTATACTTATTAAGTATAGCAAAAATGGCTGTATAAATCAACAATTTAAAGTAAAATAATTATTGTCAAGGTTGACAAATTAAATTAACAAAGTTATAATAAAATAACATATATATACAAATTAACTTTATTTGAAGGGAAAAGTATGGAAAAGTATTCGATATCTTCTCTTATTGTTAAAATGGAACCTGTAGAAAAATCACTCATAGAACAATTCAAGTCTTACAAAATAGAGACCGAATGTGAAGCCGATATTGAAATTGATGTTTCACAGCCTTTTTTACTGCAAAAAAAAGCGCAAAATCCTCACCTTTCAATGAATATCTGTGAGTATATCTATACAGGTGCCGATTTTTATGAAAAATTGCTTGATTTCAACGGTTTTATGTTACACGCCTCGGCGGTTGCACTTGACGGACAAGCTTATCTGTTTTCTGCGAAAAGCGGTGTCGGAAAATCAACTCATGCAGCCCTATGGTTAGAATATTTCGGTGAATGTGCTTATATAATCAACGACGACAAACCTGCTTTGAGAATAATAGATAGTAAATTCATGGTCTGTGGTACACCGTGGAGTGGCAAAACTGATAAAAACATAAACAAAATTGTACAATTAAAAGCAATAACTTTTTTGGAACGTGGCAATATAAACTCGATAAGACGTATTGACGCAAAAGAAGCTTTGCCGCTTATTCTTGAACATACACTTCGCCCGATAAATAAAATTAATGAATTAATGTTGCTACTTGACAGGTTGCTTACAGAAATACCTATTTATAAACTAACCTGCGACATGAGTATACATGCTGTTGAGGTAGCATACAGAGGATTGTTATGAAGATTAAAAACGGATTTGTAATGAAAGAGGTAGCAGGGAGTAATGTTGTTGTCAAAGTCTGTGGAAACGTTGATTTTGACAGCATGATGACACTAAACGAGTCTGCTGCAATTCTCTGGAAAAAGCTGGAGGACGGAGCGGATTTCGCCCAGCTTATCGAAACTTTATTGACAGAATACGAAACAAACCGAAAAACCGCTGAAAAGGATGTTCTGGTATTTGTAAAAAAATTAGAGGATGCAGGGATACTTGAATAAAAAAATCAACCTTACCGAATTATATCCAATAATAGAAAATCAATTAAAAAATGGCGGAAACGCGTCCTTTACCGTTCACGGAACAAGTATGCAACCGATGCTTACAGATAGAAAGGATACTGTTATAATAGTAAAATCGGCTTTTCCACTTAAAAAGTATGATATCATTTTTTACAGGCGGGAAAACGGACAGTTTGTGTTGCATCGCATAATTAAAGTAAAAAAAGACGGTTATGTATGCCGTGGTGATCATCAGACAGTAAAAGAATATCCTGTAACCGAAAATATGGTTATCGGTGTTTTAAGCGAATTTACACATAAAGGAAAGCAAAGACAAGTTGATAGATTAAGTCATAGATTTTATTCTTTTATTTATGTGCATACAGCTTTTTTGCGTTATTATGCTAGAACAATTTTAGGAGTTTTTAGATGAAAGTTGCCGTTATAGGTTCGAGATCGATTACTAATATAGATATAGAGCGTTATTTACCAAAAGGCATTACACTTTTAATTACAGGCGGCGCTGTGGGTATTGATACCATTGCGGAAAAATACGCAGACCGAAAACGCATAAAAAAGCAGATATTTTTTCCCGATTATGGACGTTACGGTAAAAGCGCACCGTTAATGCGGAACAAGCTCATTGTTGACAACGCTGATATTGTCATTGCAATCTGGGACGGTGTTTCCACCGGAACGAATTATACCGTAAAATACGCCGAGCGTATCGGAAAGCCGTTCGAGCTGCATATTGTGTAAAAGAAACACCTGAAGAATTTAAACAAAAATTAATAAATCGAATTAGAGCAACCATTGATTAATAAAATAGTTTTATAAATAATATCTCGGAGGATTAAAAAATGTTTAACGGTATTTGTTCGGGGTTGTCCGACATAACAAGGCTTTCTGACGCGAAGTCACGTTCGATTTCGGCAGAAAATTTCGGCGGTGAAAAAGGTAAGGCAGGCATGGCGACCGAGGGCTTCGGTGCAAACGCGGCACGTGAGCTGGGGCAGGGCTGGAAGGTCTCCCCTGCGATATTCGTCAAGCCGGGCGAGGAACGCACTATTGCAGACATTGATGGCATGGGTGCGATCAAGCACATCTGGATGACAGAGGGTTCACCACGTCCCAGACTACTCATCATACGTATTTACTGGGAGGGTAACGAGTATCCTTCGGTTGAGTGTCCGCTAGGAGATTTCTTTGCCACGGCAGATACTTCCGTACATAACACGCTCACTTCTATCCCTGTTTGCGTTAACCCAAGAAGAGGTTTAAACAGTTATTGGGAGATGCCCTTCCGCAAGCACTGCCGTATTACAATACAGAATCTTTGGTCAAACGACATTGTTCTGTTCTATCAGGTCGATTATGTACTTACTACTATTCCCGAGGATTGTGCTTATTTCCACGCACAGTTCCGCCGTGTAAACCCTGTTTCGTATAAGGATGTTTATACCATTCTTGACGGAGTTAAGGGGAAAGGGCAGTATGTCGGAACCTATATGTATTGGGGCGTAAATAATAACGGCTGGTGGGGCGAGGGCGAAATAAAGTTCTATCTCGACGGCGACAAGGAATTCCCTACAATCTGCGGAACAGGCACAGAGGATTACTTCTGCGGAGCATTTGACTTTGATGTCGGAAACAAATATATCGAGTTTAATTCACCCTATGCCGGACTTTCCTATGTTTCCAAGCAGGACGGCTGCTACAAAGCAAATCAGCGTTTTTCGCTCTACCGCTGGCATATAACAGACCCGATTTACTTTGCGGAGGATTTAAAAATAACCATACAAGCACTCGGTTGGCGAAGCGAGGGCAGATACCTCCCCTTGCAGGACGATATTTCATCGGTTGCATATTGGTATCAGACACTTCCCTCCGAGCAGTTTCCAAAATTACCCGATATAAACGGACTGGAAATTATATAATTTTTTCACTATAAAATGAAGCGTGCCGAATAATTCCGGCACGCTCTTTTGTGTATTGTTGCGCTTTTTTATGTTCGCCCTAAAAAACTATTTGCAGGGTCCCCTGTTATCTCTGTCGTTGCGATCATTTTTGTCACAGCGATCGTTTTTGTCGCAGCGGTCTCTGTCGAACCTTGGCTCTTCTGCTATCGGAATAAATTCACTGATCGGGAAATTCATCTTGCCGAAGATGCTGCAAGCATCGGTTGTATCATTTCTGCTTTCTCTCTCAGGCAGGCAGAAGTTGCAAGCCGGAAGTACAAGCTGGAACTCGCGCTCCATGCGGTATACAGAGAAAACGCCTAATGTTACATAAACTGTGTTTTGTCCTATGCCGTCAACAAAGTTTCCGCCAAAACGGTTACGAATGCCTTCCGGAATAGCTTCGGAATTGATGCAGCAATGTCCGAACGGTCTGCATCTCTCGATCAACTTGGTATCAAGCGCAATCGGAGCAGCTACTTCTACAACAACTGTCGGGAGTGTTGCGTCTCTGTCGCACTCTAAATCAGTTGGTCTTCTGCAGAAGCCGTCGTTATTGGGATCGGATTTGAATACAGCAACATTCTTTTCGCTTCCGAACAATATAATCTTTTTATCAAAGACGCAGAGTCCTTGAACTTCCTGTGTTCTACCGTTGCATAAACACGCTTCAAGGGTTACGCAGAAGAAATATCTTATCGTTACCTGATAGTAGCCTCTGTTAAAGGGTACCGGATTAATGCTGATGTTGCAGTTAATAACTTCAACATCAATAGTTCTCACAGCACTTGCTCTGTCTATAACCTCTTGTGCATGGTCGCAAAGATGTACACGAACATCTTCCAAACAATCTTTGTCCCTTGCCGAGTCGAAAATCTTGTTGACGCTGACACAACAAAGCTGTTCGGGTTTGCCGCAAAGTCCGCCGAGCGGACCGTTTCTTTCAACCATTAAAAAAGTCCTCCTTATAGTGATTAAATACTTCAGCGAGTATTATCAATACCATTTTATGCCGAGAGTTTCCCAACGTGCATTTTTTGTAAAAAAATAAGGAGAATGGGTTAAAATAAGATAGTGATAATCAGGAAATGTTTGGCAATATTTTTAAATATGTATTGACAGAAAAAGGGGAATTGTGTAGAATAGTGGGGAGAAGTTGTTTAAGCATAAAGATGGGCATATAACTTATTTCATGTTATAGTTATTATGGGTAGACAAAAAATCTAAAAACATGTGCAAATTATTTTTTATATATGCACAAGTAGGTGGTCGAATAACGGGATGAATTTACGTTTTTTTATTAAATTTACAAAAGCTGAGTGGGCTGAAGATATTAAAAGCCAAGGCAAATTCTATTTTAATCCTGCTTATAAATTTTTTACGTCACCACATTATTCTTTAGGACAATATGATCCGTGGGATTCACATGTCAATATTAATGCCAAATATTTAGTTTATGCACCAATCATAGAAGAGAATGAAAGAGGTATTAAATACGGTCCTGGTAAAAAGTTAGCAGATGAAGCACGAATTCATCTGCTAGATAATAGAAATAAGAATATTCCTATATGTTGCTTTCGTATGGTCAATGATAGCGAAATCAAAGACGATATTTTTAAAATAGATAGCCAATTATATGTAAAAATTTGTGATGATTTTCCGGAATACGACTCATTCGCACTAATTTGGATTGATGCGTTTTTTGATATTCTATCCAAATCACAGTGGGGCAATATGGTGTATGGACACTGGGTCTACTATGATGACACGTCGGAGTTCGATGATTTCTACCAAGGAAGCGGAGAAGAAGGATTTGAAGATAAATATCCATATTTAAAGATGTTCAATAAAGAAAGACAATATGAATATCAACAAGAATTTCGACTAATACTTCCAGCAGAACACTGGGTTGAAGGAAAATGTATTGAAATAGGTTCATTAAATGATATCGTTTTAGTGGGAAAGATAAAACAATTAAACGCAGGATTTCGAATTAAGAAAAGAATAGATAATGATATATATTATTGCGAATTTGAAGAATTATTGTAAACAGATAGATATATTCTTGAAATAGCAGTAGTGTTAAGTTCATAGGTAAAAGCTTTTTAATTCTTCAATTATATATTAAATAAAGAAAGGTTAATGTATGAACAAATTAATTTGTACGATAGCTTTATTTGGCGTAGTAACAGGCCTTATTATTGTCTTTGGTGCTATCTATCAAATACTTAAAAAGAAGAAGACACCTTTTAAAATTTTAATAATAGGTATCATCCTTAACACTATATTTACTCCATTCTTAATAAACGAGTTGTACAAATTAGGAAGTGAAACAGCAAAGGCGTATTACACTTTATGGGAAGCAAAAGATGTATTGTCGTTTTACGGATCATTCCTTTCGTTTTTAGGTACGGTGGTGTTAGGTGCTTTGGCTATATGGCAAAATCAGAAATTCAAGCATAAAATGATATAGCCCAATCAAGAATGGAAAAGATTAACAGTAAATTACTTAATTTAAATAATAATAGGGAAAAAGAAAAATTATTTGAGATTTATTTTTCGTATTTAGATGAAACTCAAAAGATTTTTGATACATTATATATTTTAGGGATGCCGGAAGAGAATAGAAGTATTACGAATATTTTTTCTGCAATAGAAAGTTGTCATTTAAACATTCTCAGTAAAAAACGAAGATTAATTTTTTTGGATAAAGATAATTCGAACGATGACTTTTTTCAATACATTGAAGAAAAAACCAATGAAATTTTAAAAATAGTAATGGTGAATGAAGATCAAAAACAAGACGCAGTTTCACTGTTGTTTATGTTTTGGAAAAAACATGTCAAAGAATATAACATAAAAGCTTTGGTGTTTATAACAGAGATCCATAAATCAATTTTCCAAAAATAAAAAATTATAAGTTTATACATATAAATCCACCGAAATTTCCTGTTATTTTTATAATGTGTCAATTTGTTTTGTTCCAAACTTTCAATTTATTAGATAATTAACTATACAAACCCCACACCATGGCATACCCCTTACAAGGATATGCCGTTTTTTATTTTTTTGTATAAATTCCCTTGCCTGTCTTATTGACTATAAGAAACTTATATGATATAATTCCTATAGTAATAGTAGGTTTATACATTCGTAAGAAAACAGGAGGTCAGATATGGCACAAAACATTAATACACAAACATTAAAAATTGACGGAATGACATGTATTAACTGTCAGAACGCTATTGAAAAGAAACTTAAAAGCTTAAACGGCATTAAATCTGCAAAGGTAAGTTATTCCTCTGGGGTAGCTACCTTCAGCTTCGACGGCAATATAATAAGCATTGAAAAAATCATTAAAGCAATAGAACAGCTTGGTTATAAGATAGTTCAAAAACAAAATAAGAAATTCGACTTTAGCAGGGTGCTGGGTGTTGGTTTTATAATTTTAGCTTTATACCTTGTTATCGACCATTTTGGATTTTTGAATTACTTTGGTGATATTCCTCTGGCAGAAGAGGGCATGGGGTACGGAATGCTGTTTGTTATCGGCTTGCTTACCTCAATACACTGCGTTGCCATGTGCGGAGGAATAAACCTCTCGCAATGCGTTCCACAAAAAGCACTCGAAAATAAAAACGGAAATAAGGTGTCAACGCTCAGACCCAGTCTTTTATACAATATGGGCAGAGTAATCTCTTATACTGTTGTGGGCGGAATTGTCGGTGCGATAGGTTCTGTATTCACCTTTTCGGGGACTGCAAGAGGTTTTGTACAGATTGCCGCAGGCATTTTTATGATTATTATGGGAATAAATATGTTGAACATATTTCCATGGTTACGCAAGTTCAGCCCAAGAATGCCAAAGATATTTGCAAATAAAATCAACGAGCAGAAACAGAATAAGGGTCCGCTTTACGTCGGATTATTAAACGGACTTATGCCCTGCGGTCCTTTGCAGGCTATGCAGATATATGCGTTATCCACAGGCAGCCCTGTCAAGGGTGCGGTCTCGATGTTCTTGTTCAGCCTTGGAACTGTTCCGCTAATGTTCGGCTTAGGAGCATTAAGCTCGTTGTTGAGCAAAAAGTTTACATCAAAGATGATGACAGTAAGCGCGGCGCTGGTCGTTGTACTCGGTATTTTCATGTTTAACAGTGGTGCTATCCTATCTGGTTTTACCGCTCCTAGGATTGGTATCGATAACGATACCAGCGAGGTTGAAAGCACCATAAGTGAAACAGTTGAATCTGTCGATGGTTTTCAGGTTATCAAAACAAAGCTATCTTCGAGAGCATACGAGCCTATCACCGTAAAAAAAGGCATACCTGTCAAGTGGATTATCTCCGCTCAGGCAAAAGATATAAACAGCTGTAACAACGAGATAATCGTACCCGAATACGATATTGAAAAAAAGCTGAAAGCCGGAGATAATATTATTGAATTTACTCCTACCGAGAGCGGAGTATTCCCTTTTAGCTGTTGGATGGGTATGATAGGAAGCGAAATAACGGTTACAGATTAAGAAATATTTAAAAATCTATAAAATGTTAATATAATAAATATCTTTATTGATTATAGTTGTTATTATAATAATTTTAGGAAATACTACCCTAGGAGGGAAGAGTTTGATGAGTACAGAAAACTTAAAAATAGGCGGAATGACATGTGCTGCCTGCGCTCAGAGAGTCGAAAAAGCTGTCGGCAAGATGGACGGTGTAACTATTGCATCTGTAAATTTTGCGACAGAAAAATTAGCTGTGGAATTTGATCCGCAAACAACCAAATTATCTGATATTAAACAAATTATAGAAAAAACAGGCTATTCTGTTATAAAAAAAGATACCGTTGACGAAGATAAACTTCGTAAAGAAAAAGAAATAAAAATACTCTGGAAGAAATTCACCGTTTCGGCAATCTTCGGTGTTCCGTTGTTATACCTTGCAATGGGCTCTATGATTTGGTGGCTGCCCTTCCCTATCCCTGCTTTTTTAAATCCGATGAATTATCCGCTTGATTATGCGTTAACGCAAATTATTTTAACGATACCGATAATAATTGCAGGTTACAAGTTTTACACAGTGGGCTTTAAAGCACTGGTTCAGCGAAGTCCGAATATGGATTCGTTAATTGCTATAGGAACAAGCGCTGCAATAATATACAGCTTGTATTCCACATATCAGATATATTCATGTAATTTCGGTGCGGTTGAAGGATTATATTTTGAAACAGCCGGTGTAATTATAACATTAATACTGCTTGGTAAATCTCTTGAAGCGGTCTCGAAAGGAAAAACCAGCGAAGCTATTAAAAAGCTGATGGGACTTGCGCCAAAGACGGCAATAGTTATTGTTGACGGAAAAGAAATAGAAAAGCCTATTGACGAGGTAGAAATCGGGGACGAAATAATAGTCAAACCCGGTGAAAAGATACCTGTCGACGGCATTGTTCTCGAAGGTAACACCGCAATTGACGAGTCCATGCTTACGGGCGAGTCTATGCCGATTGATAAAAAGACAGGCGACAAAGTATATGCCGCTAGTATAAACAAAAACGGTTTTATAAAATTTAAAGCCACAAAGGTAGGAAGCGACACCGCTCTGGCACAAATTATAAAATTAGTAGAGGACGCACAAAGCTCAAAAGCTCCGATCGCTCAGATGGCGGATATTGTCTCAGGTTATTTTGTTCCTATCGTTTGTGTAATCGCCATACTTGCTTTTTTGGCTTGGATGATTGCAGGACAGACGCTGGTTTTTGCTTTAACAATATTCATTTCTGTTCTTGTTATCGCATGCCCCTGTGCACTCGGTCTTGCAACACCGACAGCTATCATGGTCGGAACAGGCAAGGGTGCAGAATACGGCATTTTGATAAAAGGCGGAGAAGCGCTTGAAACAACACATAAAATAAATACGATAGTTTTTGATAAAACAGGCACAATAACAGAAGGAAAACCGGAAGTTACCGACATCATCACATCTTCCGATATTTCAAGAGAGCATCTTTTACAAATAGCGGCTTCAGCTGAAAAAGGCTCGGAGCATCCTCTTGGGGAAGCTATTGTCAGAGGTGCAGAAAAAGAGAACCTTGAATTTATGAGTGTAGAAAATTTCAATGCCATACCCGGCTTTGGAATAGAAGTCGTTATCGACGGAATTCACACCTTAATCGGTAACAGAAAGCTTATGAACGAGAAAAAAATATCTCTTACTTCACTTGAAAACACGTCAGACAGACTAGCAAGTGAGGGTAAAACCCCGATGTATGTTGCGTTTGATAACAATATAGCCGGTATTATAGCCGTTGCCGATGTTGTTAAAAAAAGCAGTGCGGATGCCATAAAAAAACTACAGTCCATGGGTATCGAAGTTGCGATGATTACAGGCGATAATAAAAAAACTGCCGAAGCTATTGCAAAGCAGGTCGGAATCAACAGGGTTTTGGCAGAAGTATTACCTCAAGATAAATCCAACGAGGTCAAAAAGCTCCAGAACGAAGGCAAAAAGGTTGCGATGGTCGGAGACGGTATCAATGATGCTCCTGCTCTTGTACAAGCGGATATCGGAATTGCTATTGGCTCGGGAACCGATGTTGCTATGGAATCGGCTGATATTGTTCTTATGAAAAGTGATCTTATGGATGTGCCGACGGCTATTCACCTTAGCAAAAGCACTATCCGTAATATCAAACAAAATCTGTTCTGGGCGTTTGGTTATAATGTTGCCGGAATACCGATTGCCGCCGGTCTTTTATACCTCTTTGGAG
>Ga0209417_1001593_pt1 | contig 40722 bp, 31 predicted proteins | sample RifGroF2_FD_184002 | JGI IMG/M metagenome (GOLD analysis project Ga0209417, IMG submission 184002) | Groundwater microbial communities from Rifle, Colorado, USA - Groundwater F2 (SPAdes) (version 2) | ecosystem: Environmental > Aquatic > Deep subsurface > Groundwater | place: Rifle, Colorado... | reverse complement strand
AGTTTGTAAGCACCCACTAATTGAGTAATTTCACCGTTTTTTAACTGTTCAAAAACAATTAGCTGTTCCCGTTCTTTTTTGCTCATGATAAGCTCTTCCATAGAAGTTCCTGTTTTTGAGTTTTTTGTGGTTTTTCTTATCAACAAAATTACTCTAAAACCGGAACTTTTTATTTTGCATTACAGGAGGAACTTATCACTTTGCGCTAACAGACATCTGGCTGAAAATTGACAAAAGGGAGAAAATCTGCGAAAATAAAGAGAATATAATTGAGACAGATACGTGATAAGTACGCGATATTTGTCTCTAAAATAATGGAATAACGGCATTCTGGAGGTTTTTCAAGTCATGATGAAGAAAAATTTTTATCTATTAGTTCTTTTTACTTTTTTAACAGGAACAATATCACAAAGCATAACGCCTATGCAGCTCAACGGCAACCCTTCAGCAACAATGCCACACAAACCGCTCACGAGTCTTCCGCCTTTTAGGCAATTATCCTATAAAAATAGTTTTTCAAATTTTTCAACCTCTTGGGCCGACCGTCTCCTTTCTGGCGCTATCTGGGTCTATGAAAACCCTTATGCAAATAGTGCCTGCATGCTTGCGCTCCAAGGTGTCGGAAGTTATCTTTGGGCACGTTATGGATGGACAAATCTCGATGTCGAAGACCAGGACAAAGAAAGAGTATTTAAATACACAGAAAACCTAGGGTATAAGAATCTACTAAAAGACAAAAAAACCTCTTTTAATATTTATAGAACCTCGATCCCCGCCACCCTGACGGCATCATCACGAATAAATGACTCTTTTGACCCCGATATTTATGATGTTCAATACAATAGTCTTGTACTCCCAAACGGACGCAATGATGCGTCTGAAGAGACCCGCCATGTTTTGCGCGCCATTGCCTTTAGTAGACTTTCACAGTCATGGCTGAAGCGTGACTTTGTTCCCCTTCTTGGAAAAAGCGTCATCGGTTTGGCCACACAAATTGGGCTCGGTTTTCTTTCAACACAGCTTATTAAAAAAGTCAGCACGATCGATAATGCTTTTGTTAACCTTGGTATACTCACCCTCTCTTTTTCTGGAGGCGCAACGCTCTCAAATTTTGCAGGCAGGTCTATCAATACCTATCTTTTTGGTACCTATAATAGATGGGTTCGCAAACAAGCTGAAACTGAAGCGTTCAACAAACTTTCAGAATCATTTAAAACTAACGCCCCTCACCTCAAAGCCTACAAAGAATGGCTCGAAAAAATGAGAAGCAAACAACTTTGCTTTACCAAACGCTCTATCGTCAACCAATTGATCTTTAAAAAAGCCATTACAGACACCTATACACCCGCAGAAATTCAGGCCCTTTGTCTTTCTACAGAGCTCTTCGAAAAAATCGCACACGAAACTACACATAGTGCAAAAACTACACAGAGTGCAAAAACTGCACTTTTAAAAGAGATTGAAGACTTGACGGGCGACACAGACACAGCACACCAAGAAAATATCTACAACGCAGTCACCACATGGTGGAAAAACGATGACCGCTGGAACGCTATCGTCAAGGGCGATTTCTGGACCCTCATCCAGAATGCTTCTGAACTCTGCACCACATATTTCCCAGCCACCTACGGCATTCAAGATCGTATTGATGCCATAGATGCTCTTCTTGCCCAAGAACCCGTCAAAAAAGCCGCGACAAAAGAAGAAGAGCTTAAGATAGACGCTTTCGCAAAACAACTTAAACAAAGTTCCATCATGAAAAAAATCAAAGCCTGGGTTCAAACAAGAAAACCCTTAATCGAAAAAAAAGAAGAAGTTAAAAAATAATCTCGCGTACCTAGGTGAAACAAGAATATCTCTTGAATTTCGTTCTTCACTTTTCTATACTTTCTACGAGGAAAAGCTCAAACTGCAACAATGCCCATCCTTTACAAAGGGGTGGGCTATCGAAAGCAATCGCACTATGAACCGTCAAATCACCATCCCCGGATCTCTTTTTTTTCTTACAATACTCGTATTCTCCCTTAATATAAACGCAAGCGCAGAATCATTTATGCCATCTCTTGGCGGCAACGCACCCGGACTGGGCGGCATGCCTCAAATGGCTCCTTCATTTCCACAAGGCGGAATGCCCGCTGGCCCTCAAGGTGGCCCAGGCCAGATGCCAACCGAAGCCGAAATGCAGCAAGCGGTAGAATTTATGGAAGGGTTGAGCAAAAGCAATAAACCAGAAGATAAAGAGCTTTTAAAAGCCATCGAAGTTGCCTCACAACAACTCACCGCAAGTATGAGTGATGACGATATAAAAGAAGTCAGCAAGGCAATGGATATCGATCCTAAAGAGCTCATGCAAGCACGCGAAGAAGCAAGAACGTATATGAGCAAAATAGAACAACAACCGGCAGAATCAATTGCCACGCCAACACAAGAAGAAGCACTTGAGCCTGAAGATGAATCTGACGAACACGAAGAAAGCGGCAGGGAACCATCAGGAGAACCGAGCCTCAAAAAAGAATCTCAGCAAGAAGAGCAGCAACCTTCTAAAATCACTAAAGTAACAAGCGCCGACAAAAAACAGGCAGAACTTCTTGTTAATCGCCTTATCGAGCATCTTGAATCATTGTCTCAAAAAGGCGCTAGCTTAACGTTTATCGACACAGAACTCCGCGCATGGCGCCAAGTTCTTCGTGATTTTATTTACGATCTCTACATCATCAATACGCCCGAACGCATTGAAGCCCTTTGTGGCTTTAAAGACGGCCTCATCATCAAACACCTCAAAGAACTCCTGACCGCATTCGCAAGCGAAGAACAACAACTCATTGTTCCTGAGGTCACTGAAATAGAATCGCCCTACAAAACACTCAGTATTAGCCCAAAGAGCACCGATAAAGAGATTACGGCCGCGTATAAAAAATTAAAGCAAAAACTTGATCCTGCTACGCTTAAAAAAGAACTTAAGCGCGACAAGGTCATTGAAGAAGACATTAAACGAGCACTAAAACTTAATCAATTCTCTCTCAATGCCCTTGAAGAAGCCTACACACAACTTCAAGATAAAACATCCCGTGCCCAAATCGACCGGGGTCTCGATGCAAAAACAGCAGAGTTTAATGAGATCATGCGCACAAACAAAATTGCACTCAATAGCATCAAGCTTGCGCTGGACTCTTCTGTCTTCAAAAACCAACTCCTTCCTAACTTTGAAGAATTGCTTTCAATCATAGCGCCCAAAGAACTCGCACAACGCAAAACTATGGATGAAGCAGAAAAAAAACAGCTCAAAGAACAAGAAAAACGTGCACGCAAGGCCTCGACAAAATCAGGCCAGAGCGGGCAGCTTGAGCCAACCCTTTCGTATCGCGGCAGCTCCTCAGATGGATACAGCGGCAGTGGCTATTATCCCGACTACGGACCAGGCCGCTATTACCCAGGCATGCAAGGGTACGACCCTTACGGAGGAAAATCGGGAAGTGAAGGGCAAGCAAAACCAGCTGACAAAAAAGAGCCCGCCGCTTCAACACCCACACAACCATCATCAAAGATGAACGCCGAAGCACAAAAAATTGATCCCCGTTCAATTGAAGAAATAATTCGAGGTCTTGAAAACAATCTCTCCACAATGCGTGTCTCTCTCAAAAAACAATCAACACAATCGCTTCGAACCGCACTCGAAAACGAACCTACAAAAGATGGTAATAAAATTAACGTCAAAAGCGAAAAAATTTTGACCGAAAAATTCAACGACTTTGTCCGCGATAGTGGATGGAACACATTGACCCAAGACCTGCAAAAACTCGTTTCAAAATTAACACTCTTAAGTACTCAAAAGCGTACGCCTCAAGAATTTGGAGCATGGTCATCATTCAAAAATGCACTTATGGCCGTGCCTGAAGATAAAAAGCGAGACGTTAAAGAAGCAGAGTCACTTGAAGAAATGGCGCGTGAAACACCAGGATCTATTTTTGAAGAATTTGGAGAAGCATTTATTGCATCTGGAGCCATCAATAAAAAACATCTATTCACCGAAAAAGAACGTGCGCTTCCTATCGGAAAATTGCAGGCTAAACTTGAACGAGATATCAAGGTAATCGGCAGCAATGTCGAGAAAGTCGATGAACTTTTTGTAAACTCTGGCCTTGAAAGCCAAGAAGAAGAAAAGACAAAAAAGATACAGAAGAAATCTTAATAACTACCGCTCGTAAAAAACCCTTCGAGACGCGTTTTCACGCTCCTCAGGGCGAGCGGCTTTTGAACGTAAAAGAGTGAGTATATTATCCCCGCAAGGTAGTATACTCACTCTTTCTTGAGTAGCTATTTTTCAAAAAAATATTTTTTGCCCGCAAGCCATGTCCGCTCGCCCTGAGGGTTTTGCTGTAAGCAAAACGTCTCGAAGCATGCCCTGAGTGACCCGCAGGGTTGTATCGAATGGGGGTTTTTACGAGCGGCCAAGCACTTGTTTTGTCTATTTTATTCTAAAACACGTACACACCGACGGCACAACCCAGACGCCGCAGCCTGCGTATCAAACTGCCAACACCGTGGGCACTTCGTTCCACGTGCACGCTCTACTTTTATCAAAAGCCCTGCAACAGCAGTCTCTTGTAACCCTAAGGTGTCTTTATTAACTATCGCAACATCAGAGACAATCAACAAAAGCGGAAGCAACTCTTTAAGATCTCCTACAAAAGCAAGTACATTAAGTGCCTCATAAGAAAGCGTCACGGATGCTTCGAGTGGATGCTTCACCACCCCTTGTGCCCGTTGTTCTTCAATGCCTTTTAAAACAGCAGACCGCATCTCTTTTAAAAGTTGCCACTCGGCATCATAAGCGCGAAGATCAACCGCTTCAAACAGATGTTCAATCGCACTCAGATCTGCAAAACGCTGGAGATGGATAGAAGAATGCGTTCCGGGAGCTCCTTGATAAAAATCAGCGACCTGCTCTGCCGCAAAGGACATGATCGGAGCCATAAGCCGCGTTAATGTGTCAAGGATAAGCCAAAACGCCGTCTGAACAGACCGCCGAATATGGCCCGTCTTTTTTTCACAATAAAGTCGATCCTTAACAACATCCCCATAAAAAGCGCTTACTTCCGTCGCACAATATTCATTTAAGAGCTGATACACCGTCGTCACCGAACCCTGTTCATACGCCTGAATCACTCGTTTTTGTAAAAGCACAATTTGATAAAGCGCATACCGGTCTAATGGTTCTAATTTTTCGAGCACAACCGCATCTTTTGAGTAGTCAAAATCATAAAGATTTTGAAGCAAAAACCGACACGTATTACGTATTTTACGATAGACCTGTCCCACATTTTGGATCAACCGGTCAGAATAGACAGCATCCCCATCGATTCCAATACTGGCAACCCAAAGACGTAGTCCATCAGTCCCCACCATATCAACTACCTGCCCTGGGGCAACCACGTTCCCGAGCGATTTAGACATTTTACGGCCCCTCTCATCCACCGTAAAACCATGTGTCATAATTGCTTTCATCGGAGCTTTTTGGTTCAACATGATACCCGTCAACAGAGAAGACTGGAACCATCCTCGATGTTGATCAAGCCCTTCAAGGTAGAGATCTGCAGGATAGGCAAGCTCCGGCCGTATCGCCAGAACCGCTGCATGGCTCACGCCCGAATCAAACCAGACATCAAGAATATCTCGTTCTTTTTTATACGACGCAGTTGCATATTTTTTTGCTTCTTCAGGACTAAAAAAATCACGTTTTGCAAGGTCTTCAACGGTGACGCGATCCCAAAACTCAATACCCTCTGTTTCAACCGCATCGGCAACTTTTTCTATAAATACTGGATCAATAAAGACATTAGTACCATTCACTTCGATCAATGCAGGAATCGGAACACCCCACGTTTTTTGACGAGACAGACACCATTCCCAACGGTTTTCGAGCGTCGCTTTTAAAAAATTACGACTCTGCGCAGGATAAAAAGTCATCTGTTCTGTGGCGGCACGCGCCTGTTCTTTTGCTTTATTGTGATTTAAATTACAAAACCATTGAGGTGTTGCACGGAACATAAGCCCCTGACGACAACGCCAACAGTGCGGATAACTATGCTGTATTTTGCCTTCAAAAATAAGCCTTTCGCTCATTCTTAATTGCTTTTTCACCCACTCCTGCCCATAAGCAATCGTTTGTCCTTCAAGCTCTTGAGGAACAATACCTTTGGTATAACATCCATCAACAGAAAGTGGTGAATAGATTTCAAGACCATGCTTGACCGCAACTTCATAGTCTTGTGGTCCACACCCAGGCGCACAGTGAACACAAGCAGTACCTTCTTCAAGACTCACCGACGGCTCAAGAATAACAGGGACCAAGCGAGCAGGGTCAAATGGATGGCGAATCTGCGCATTCTCAAATAGCTCCGCAGGCACTACTTCACCCATCTGAGCAACACAGGTTTCACGTCCACAAAGCTGCGCAATAAACGCAGGGACCAGGCTCTCGGCCACGACCATGTCCTTGCCTTCAACCGTTATCCGCTGGTATGCCGCACCATTTTTAAGCCAGACAGCACGGTTAAGAGGGATTGTCCAGGGAGTTGTTGTCCAGATCACTAAAAAGAGCGGATTTTTTGATTCCGGGAAAATACGTTGCGCATCTTTTGGTTCAACTTCAAAAAGAACATACAGGGATGGATCGGTACGATCTTGATATTCAATCTCGGCCGTTGCTAAGGTTGTTTTACAGGTTGAGCACCAGGGCACGGTTTTATTTTTACGTTCAATAAAACCGGCTCGCACCATCTGAGCAAAGGCTCGCAAAATTGAGGCTTCATAACCTGGGTCCATCGTAATATACGGATGCTCCCAGTCCATCAAAATACCAAGTTTTTTAAACTCATCGCGCTGAAAATTAACCCAATGCGCAGCATATGCTCGACAAGCAGTTTTTAGTTCTGCCCCCGCAAGGCTAGGATTATCACCAGAGACCTTGTGCTCAATCGGAAGACCGTGACAGTCCCATCCAGGAACCACAGGAACACGATGTCCCATCATACGCCGAGCTTTGGTAATAATATCTTTTAAAATTTTATTGTAGGCATGACCAAGATGAATAGGACCATTCGCATAGGGAGGCCCATCATGAAGAATAAATGGTTCACCTGTTTCATTGCACTGCATCGCTTTTTGAGCAACAAGTTCCTCTTGCCAACGGGCAAGCATCAATGGATCATTTATCTTTGAGTCTGCTCGCAAAGGGAAATCAGTTCGAGGAAGGTTTAAAGTCTCTTTAAATACGCCACCTTGAGCTGTTTCACCGCCCGTAGTCCGTTCATCGGCCATCACAAAACCTTTCTCTGATATCGACAAGAAAAAAAGACGTGCATACCCTCGTATGCTTTATTCGTCTCTTTTTTCTTAGTCTACCCAAAGACTGTTTTTACTCCAAGTCCACCCGCACTACAACATCGCCTCAAAACTTTTCACAAGTTCAACAAAGAGCTTGTCGGTTGTTTTTTTAAGCGTTGCCTTTTTAATAAGTTCATCAATAACAGACTGCTTTCTGTAAAACAACATCGTCGCAAACCCAGGCTTCTGTTCACCAGAAAACCTCTGAAGCGCTTCTTCTTCAGTAATAGTTTTAATCTGTAGCGGAGTGTCATCACACAAATACCAGAGCCCATCACGGCAACTGCGTAGTATTGCATAATAATGGCACTCTCCAATATGCACTACCCCACCAAGCAAACCATATTTTTTTTCTTCAGCGCTTTTCTTGGCTGTTGGGCTTAAATAGGGACTCAGATCAAGGGTGAGTGGGACCGTAATAATTCCCTCAAAAACCTCAGTTTCTTCATATTTTAGATCTTTAGAGACAGACTTAATAACAGAGATAGACTTAGTAACAATGTTTTCTATTTTCACCTTTATGCGCCACTTTTTCTCATTTTCATCAACCTGCGTCTTATAAAAGTACCCTTCAATTTTTCTTCTTGGCACTACCACAAGAACCTGCGGCATACTATCAAGCATTGTTTTTTCTTGGCACAGAATAGTAGCAATACTTTTCGTTTTTTCTAATAATTCCAGTCTCTCAATCTCTTTTTCTAAATCTTTGAGCCGCGGTTCACGCTTCTTAGTAACAAATTCGATAACATACTCTGTTTTGGCGTCTTTTAAGAGCGCTGGAACATCGAGATAGGAACGGAATTCACGCATTGTGGTAAAAACTCCAAGCTGCTGCGCCAACAATTCGGTAAGCAAAATTTCTTTTTTTGTTTTGTCTAGAGACACAAAAAGTGAGTCTGCTGGCTCTTTTGTTTCCGATACCAAAGAAAATAGTAATTTCGGTGTCAAGCCCGTAGGGCACCAATATTCTTTTTGTAGCTGAACCTGGAAAAGATCCCTTAACTCAAATGCCATTGCCTGAAAAAGTTCACTTGTATCAGCACCCAGTTTCTTCTCAAGCTGTAACGTCGTAACAAACGTATCAAGCGCCTTGTAATGCGCGCCTGCTTTTATCGCCTTTGAAAAGAATTCCTTAAGAGCTTCTGCAAATTTTTTCGTCTCAGGCTGAGTAATCTGAGCAAACTCAGTGTCCTGAAAAGACGTTATATTTCTTTCAATAAGCCGCGTTGCCTCACCCCCACCTTTTTTTTCAGGGAGTGTATACGTCAAGAAAATTTTAAAGGTATTGCACAAAAAATACCCGACCTCTTTATCAAGCATCTTATACGTTGCAAAGTCGCTCGGGTCAAGGGTTGCAAGTTTTTTTATCTTTTCGCTCCAGCCGGCGCTTTTGCTAAGCTCGCCTGTAAATATATCTTTTTTAAGTCTATTCACAAGGCTCTGATACCGTGTAGCAAGTTCCCCTGTTTTTAGCCCAATTTTTTCAAAAGCAGTCTCGAGTGCCGGCACCTGACTCTGTGCAAAGTCAGCAAAAAGTGCGTTGAGCGCACTTCCCCACACAGAGGTATCGGTCTGCACCTGCTCAACAAACTCAGGAATATTATAAAGATTTTGAAGCAGTGCATTTATGTAACAGGTACGCGAAAGATTATAAAGCGCTGGTGGCGATTGTAAAACACTCCCTTCTGCAAAAAAGCCCACAAACATACTCAATAAAACAATTTTTTTTACGCTCATACAACACCCATTTTTCTAAACAATCCTTAAAAGCCCACGCGCAAAGTCAACAAAGAGCTCTTCTGTTTCTGAACCCTCATGTTGATAAAAATAAAAAATTCCTGCACGCTTTGTCGCTGAATAAGCTTCACTTTCAGAGACCTGCCGAACGAGATTCGTCAACTCATAGCAGATAGTTGGATTCTCAATCGCTTGCCCCGGAATAAAAATATATGAATAAAATCCTTTGTGTGACTCATACACAATAGCGCCACGAAGGGTATACCACGCATTTTTTGGTAACAAATTCTTTTTTAGTTCATCCGTTACAAAAGGAAACATCGTGATATGCGCAGAGGGGTCAACGGTACGGGTATTCACTTTAAATTTATCTTTCGAAACTTCTACAGAAAATCTGCTAAACCGCTCCAAGACAAGAACTAACCAGCGCGGTAATTTTCCCGCCACCTTTTTGTCAGAAAAATAATCAACCAACGCCTCCATTATTGTTTGCGGATCTGTCCGATTCTTCAGAAATAAAAAGTAGTTATCAACAGCAAAAGAAAACTTGCTCACCGTCTCTGTTACTGCTACTTTTGAAAGTTCTTCACCACCAGACGCGCGCAAAAAATTCGGGCAAAAATTTTGTTATTTTACCAAGACTAGGGATAGTCGTTTGTGGTAATTTTTGGCAAGACAACCCAATTCCACTCTTCTTCCAATCAGGCAAATTGCTCACACTCTGCATCAACGCATCAAGATAAAATAATTTTACATCACCATATTGAACAAAAATCTTTTCACATTCTGACTGAGTAATCTTTGGAGGCGTTATTGTTTTTGAAGGCTCAGGAGGCTTTGGCGCCGAAATAGTGCCTGTTTTCAAAATCTTTTCTATGTCTTGCCATGATTTATCAGTACGCTTGTAGAAAAAAAGCACCCCAGTTTGTATTGCCCCAAGCGCCTCTTTTTTTGTTTTAACCTCGATAAATTCATCACTACAATAAAACCACTGAGGGGTCTTATTTTTCTCTTGTGCCCATTGATTCAAAACATAGGCAACATAGTGACCACCACTTTCGTCCCCTATCTGCACCGCTGCGCCAATAAGTTGATACTCTGCTTGATCATCACTTTGCAGCGTCTGCAAAGTGATTTTTTCCGGCACATTGCATAGGGCATCTATTTTCTTCACCTCTTTTGCAACAGGGTCCCACACATTACGCTTTAATTGCACAGCCAAAACAAGAGGAAGCGACGTAAACCACTGCTGCACATACCCCTGCTTTTTTTTCTTACGCTCTTCTGCTTGAGCTTTCGTAATAATAACTTCGTTTTCATCACGATAAAAGTAGAGCGCATCACTCAACTCTGGTGAATAGGGAACTGCCAAAATTCGCTCTGAAGAAGACGCAAACATCCATGTTGACCCATAGTCTTTCAAAAGCTGCTCTTTTGACTTCTGCCCATGATACTGGGTCTGGGTCGTAAACTGAAAAAGCTTATTAAAAATATCTTCTGTAACAAAATTATTAAAAAAACCACGGGCAAACGGCTCTGCTACATCTTCTTGCGCTCCTTGCGTCGTCACCCCCATCGCCACAAAAGCATTGAGGAGCCCTGTCAATACTGTTTCGGTTACCTCACCCGTAGCACCTTTTTTTAGATCAGTAAAAACAGCTGTCATCGCCTTTGAAAGCTGTTTTTGTTTTGGTAGGTCTTTTTTCCAGCCCTCTGCAATAGTCTGTTCACGCGCTTCCATTATTGTGCGGAAATTAGTTTGAGTAAAAGCGTTGACCAGCCCAGGCATATTGTAGAGATTTTGTACAAGTGAATTCAAGTAACACGTGTTACCAACATTAACAAGCGCTCGCGGCTCTCTGCTGGTCACCTGCTCTTTTTTTAACAACTTCTTTGTCTTCTTCTTTTCAACACTCTGCAGACTCACGCTACTTACTGTCACCAGCACCAAGAGCATCATCAACCACACATTCAACTTCATTGCCATATCACTTTCTTCAGCCTTTTCTCAACTACTTTTCTCGTCAAAATACGCTACACTCTACAATGTTGCACACAAGATACTACTGTCCGGAGACAAGAGACAATGGATATAACAAAAAAATATATAGGTGTTTGGGGACTTGGCGTCTCAGGCAAGGCAATTGCATCATATCTTCTTTCTATACTTCCCTCTGATAAAAAGCTCGCACTGCTCGATCAAAAAAGCAAAGATGAACTACAAAAAATATGTACACCCTCGACTTCTCTTGTTTTTTTTAAAGACCCCGAAGAGCGCTCGCTCTTTTTTGATTCAGTAGACTACGTCATTCCAAGCCCTGGAATAGATCTTGCAACTATCCCACATCCTGAAAAAATTTTTCCCGAAATAGATCTCTTTGCAACCGCATGGCATAAGCCTCTCATCGCCATCACCGGAACTTTAGGCAAAACATCTACCACCCACCTTCTCTCAACACTGCTTACGACCGCAGGGAAAAAAATCGCCACTGGAGGCAACATTGGCATTGGCATGCTCGATCTCGTTCCACAACAAACGGTCACGGATTTTGCTGTACTTGAACTTTCGAGCTTTCAGCTTGAACATGCGCGCCTCGTGGCGCCAGATCTCGCCATCATTACCAATCTTTATCCTAATCATCTCGACCGGCACAAAACAGTTGCCGCATATCTTGAGGCAAAATTGCAGCTGGTGTTTCATCAAAAAGATACGCAACAGGCGCTCCTGCCACTTGCGCTGGCACCCGTTATTCGTGCCGATAAACGATTTTCCGCAAGATCTTTTGCCTGGTTTTCAATTCACGCTCCAAGCGAAAAAGAATTGCTACAGCTCCATCACCATGACCGTATTTTTTCTTTTGATGCAGCTGGATCGTGCGTCGAAATAGACCATGCGGGAAAAACAAAAGAGCAGCTTCTTGCTGCACAAAAAATTCCTGCTCTCTCATTTAAAGAAAACTGGCTAGTTCTTGCAGCAGCACTTCACCTTCTTGGTATTAAAATCGAACCACTTCTTTCATCCGCAGAGCTGTCGCTCCCCCATAATCGACTTGAACCAGTTGCAACCATTGAGGGCGTTGCTTATTTTAATGACTCAAAATCAACCATTATGCAAGCAACCATTACTGCAACAAAAGCGCTTGCATCGCGTCCACTGATTCTCCTTCTTGGTGGCGTCAGTAAAGGAGTTAATCGAACTCTTTATCTGAAAGAATTAGGTGCTCTTTCGTTACTCATCTGTTTTGGTAAAGAGGCACACGCGCTTGCACAAGCTGCTGAAGAACTTGGAATAAAAACAAAAGTCTGCCAAACACTTGAAGAAGCAGTTGTAGCAGCACATCATGCAGCGCGATCTGGAGATGCAGTTTTACTTTCCCCAGGCGGAGCAAGCTTTGATCTCTTTAAAAATTACGAAGAACGAGGCGACCGCTTTGTTGAACTTGTCAGGAAGCTCGGAACAAAGTAACAGTTAGTCCGCTCGTACAGACCCTTCGAGACGATCCTTCGGATCCCTCAGGGCGAGCGGGAAGTTGGGAATAGCCAGGGTAAATAAAAATACAAAATCTGTATCTTTAGTAAAAGTTTTTAGTCTGAAATTTGTTCTCACCGCTCGCCCTGAGGGTTTTGCTGCAAGCAAAACGTCTCGAAGGGTTTATACGAGCGGAAGCTAAAAAAACAAAGTAACAGCTAAAACGTTGACAACCCATTCTGCATTTTATTACGGTGCAGACTATGGGAGACACAAGACGATTATTGACCACCTTTCTTACCCTCGTTGCGATCCTTATCATGGTAGGAATGGTGTTTATCTATTCAGCGAGTTCGGTATACGCACTTGAAAGTTGCGGAAATGCTGCCTATTTTATTAAAAAACAGCTCTTTGGATTAATACTTGGTCTTATTGGCCTATTCTGTATGGTACTCTTACCTCTTTCCACCATCAAAAAATTCGCTCCTCTTTTTTTTCTTGTGAGTCTTGTTCTTACATATGCAACACTTCTTCCTGGAATCGGAATCATGCTCAATGGTTCGCGACGTTGGCTTTCATTAGGTGGCATTATGCTTCAGCCAAGCGAACTTTTAAAAATGTGCACCATCATGTATCTTGCGCGCTATATCGAAAAAAAACAGTTCAATCTTCGATCTCTGCTTCACGGCTTTATTCCATTTTTAAGCATTGCCGGCATTGTCATTCTGGTGCTTTTAAAACAGCCAGATTTTGGGCAAGCAGTAACCATCGGAACAACGGCACTCGCCCTCTTTTTTGTTGCACAAGGAAATCTTAAACACCTCTCTATTACCGCTTTGATTGGACTTTTTGGCGCAACCATTCTTGTTTATTTCAAAGCATATCGCATGCGCCGCATTCTCATTTTTCTCAATCCATGGAGCGATCCTCAAGGCGCAGGATTTCAAATTATTCAATCACTCGTAGCCATAGGATCCGGCGGCGCTTTTGGACTCGGGCTTACCCATTCAAAACAAAAATTTTTCTATCTTCCCATGCAACACACTGATTTCATTTTTTCTGTTATTGCCGAAGAAACCGGTTTTATAGGAGTCACGTTTCTTATTCTTGCGTATGTTCTTCTTCTGATTACCGGAGTAAAACTCGCACGTCAATTTACCGATGACTTTGCAACACTCGTAACGCTTGGCTTTGTTTTTCTCATCAGCCTTCAAGCAATCATTAATATTTTTGTAGCCTCTGGACTTGCCCCAACCAAAGGGATTGGACTTCCATTTGTAAGTTTTGGTAGTTCTTCGTTGATTTGCAGTCTTTTTATGGTGGGGCTCATTATTAATTGCGCCCTCGAAAACAATGCTCTTCAAAGGCAAATACAAAAGCAAATCTAATTTTGTTGACAACGATTTGTCAACATGCTAAAAAGTCAGTATTATACCCGGAGCGAATGAAGGCTACCTTGAAAACCGAAAGAGGTACAAGAGCACGTTGCTGTTGTACAAAAAAGCAGGAGCAGGCAGGTTGAACAATACAATTGCTATCATCGGTATAGGCCGTGTTGGAGCAACAACTGCTTACACGCTTTTACTTAAAAACCTTGTTGCCAACCTTTTGCTCGTTGATATCAATGAGGAACGATGCGAAGGAGAGGTCAGAGATCTTGCCGATGCGCTTGCGTTTCTTCCTGCTGCACACATTCGTCAAGCACATTATGCAGACGCGCGTACGGCTGATATCATTATTATTTGCGCCGGTTTTGCACAATCAAGTGCAAAAGAAACACGCCTTAATCTTGCGCAAAAAAACAGACCTATCGTTGAACAGATAATAAAAAATCTTGAGCCCATCCCCCCCCACACCATTATCATTCTAGTCACTAATCCTGTCGATATTATGACCACCTTTGCACAGCGTGCCACCCAAACAGCTAAAAATCATATTTTTGGCTCGGGAACTTGGCTTGATACCCAAAGGCTTCGCCGGTACACCGGTGAAATACTCGCTATTGCTCCTGAATCTATTGACGCATTCGTCATTGGAGAGCATGGCGATGCGCAGTGTATTGCCTGGTCACAGACCCTCGTGGGGGGTACACCTCTTTCAATAAATACACTGAGCTCAGAACAACGGAACGACATAGCGCTTAAAACAAAGAACGAGGCCTATACGATCATTGAAAAAAAATGTGCAACTTTTTTTGGCGTTGCAGCCTGTGTCGCTGATATGTGCCAAGCAATTATTTTCGATGAAAAACGTGTACTGCCCGTATCGTGTTACCAACAAGAGTATGATCTCTGTTTAAGCATGCCCGTCGTCCTTGGCAAAGAAGGAATTGAACGCATACTCCCTATGACTCTCTCACCTCATGAAAACACCATGCTCACTCAATCAGCACAATCAATGCACTCGTTTATTGAGGAACTTTCGTCCACACCCGCTCAATCGCACGCAAAAAACAAGGAGTCATAAAATGAGTATTTCTCTTTTAATCGCACTTGAAGCACTTGCGGTTGTTCTCGTTTTTTTATTATTTTATTTTATGCGCTGCAAATGCAAGTAACACTACCCGTTACTTTTTATTATAACCCCCGTTAGTATCACTTTTATCAAAAGGAGTTTCTCACCATGGCAATGAATATGAACACCTACATTATGATTGCAATCGCTGTTGTTGTATTTTGCTTAATCGTTTACTACATGTTCTTCAACAAATAAGCTTAAGCTACGGGCCCCCCGTAAAAAGGGGGCCCTTTTTTTACTTCAGCAGGATTTGATTGCCCGGCACTTCTGCCTCGAGAACTTTTTCTGTTTTAATAGTCATCTCTGCTTTCTCTTTGGCTTGAGTGTGATAAGCGATAAACCACCACAAATAATACGCATCAAGTCCATAGACTGGATAGAGCATATTAAAGAGATTGTAAACAATGCCACTATCCAAAAAGCAGTTCTCTTTTACCAGTTTTTTTATGGTTAATTTCTCTACAGGTCTGTTTTCACCCTTCTTTTCTTTTTCCCCACACGCCTTCTCTTTATGCCTGCGCCAGAAAAGATACGACAGTACTTTTAAAGACTCTACCGTGGCAATTCCTGCAAGGCCTCCTGCCATAGAAATAGCAAGCCCCTTAACCGTCGGATAATCACGCTCAGTTTCACGATCAGGGCACGATACCCCACTGTTCAAACAACACCCACGAAGCACCAATCTTCCATAAAAAAGACTTGCTAATGGTTTTGAAGCAGAAGCGCCTTCTCTCTTCAGGCCAAGAGCATCTCGCCACGAAGACCCTACATAAATAGTAGATTTAATTCCCGTCAGTACATAACGCGTCAGCGCATGCCCACATTCATGGCCCAGAAGCAGAGCGCCCATTGCTGGATATCCTCCGCCAATACGAATCAGCATATCTAAGAGGCACCATGAGAGAGATGAATGCATTGTACCAATAGAAAAATCAACCGGCATTGTTCCCGGAATCCCCATCCACTGCAAATCAAAATTCCGAACAAAGTTCCATCCCCACGGGGCCTTATTCAAATAATGAGGTTTGCCCATGAGCACATCACTCAAAAGATACCACCTACTCGCCACATTAAGTCCCGTACAGGTTGCAGCAAAATACTTGGCTCCTAACCGCACCCTCTCGTGAGAAACTCTATTTCTTTTTTGCAGAAACGTTTCAGTCTCAATATCTTCTGATGCAAAAGCCGATTTCACCCCGCAGAGCACCACTACAATAAAAACTATTTTTTTTATATACATACACACCACCAATAAAAAGAGGGAGTGTATGTTTCCATACAACTCCCTTTTACCTATTTTTACAGCAACTATTAATCTACAAGCGGCTTCCATGTCAGCAGAAACTCAACAAACAGACGAACTCCAAATCCAGTCGAACCACCTCGGTAATAGCTTCGATCTGGCACCTCAAAAGAAGTTCCTGCTATATCAAGATGTGCCCAGGGCATACCCGTTGCAAAATGTTCTAAAAAGAATCCAGCCGTAATCGCCCCTGCGCGATACTGATCTTTGCCAATATTGCAAACATCGGCAACTTCAGAACGAATCGCCATCCGATAATCATCAGAAAACGGAAGTGGCCAGAGCCGATCGCCCGATTGTTTTCCTGCATCAATCAACTGGTTAATAAGTGATTCACTTTTGCCAACAATGCCCGCATAGAAAGGACCGAGCGCCGATGAACATGAACCTGTTAACGTTGCAATATCAACGAGCGCATCAAGTTTATAGTGTTTGGCAACGTACGAAAGCGCATCAGCCAAAATCAATCGCCCTTCTGCATCAGTGTTTTTAATCTCTGACGTTTTGCCATTGTAGTGATACACAATATCACCCGGTTTTATAGCAGAACCACTCGGCATGTTCTCTGCAAGCGGAGTTGCTGCAATGACATTGACATGAGGCTTTAAATGAGCAATTGCTTGCATCGTAGCAATCACCGCAGCAGCACCAGCCATATCATCTTTCATCTCATCCATTCTTGCTGCTGGCTTGATGCTTAAGCCTCCTGAATCAAACGTAATTCCCTTGCCAACTAAACCAATCGTTGGCGCATTTGTTTCACCAGAATGATATTCCATCACCACAAATCGTGGCTCTTGTTCAGACCCTTGCGAAACAGCAATAAGCCCGCCCATCCCCATTTCAAGAATTTCTTTCTTTTTAAAAACCGTACATGACAATGTGTCATAGGCATGAGCAAGCGCCTCAGCGCGCTCTGCAAGTCCCGCTGGCGTTAAGTAAGCAGCAGGCAGATCACACCAATGACGAGCTTGATTCACCGAATGCCCAATACGCACACCCTGCTCAATGCCCACTTCGAGCATTTCATGCAATGACTCTGGTGCAATCAAAAAGATCGTATAATCTTCAGCAACATGTCTTTTTTCATCGGTAATAAACTGATTAAATTGATATGTCGCCATTTCAAGCGCAACAACAATTTCTTTTGCATAAACAAAAGGCTCTACACCAAAAAGATCTGGATGGAGCACATCAAAAACCAATTTTGTTATTTTTAAACGTTCGGCAACTCGTATAACTCGTCCAACAGCACGTCGCAACTGTTCAATCCGAACATACGATTTCCCCGAAAGCGCTCCCACTCCAACACAAAGAAGATGACATGCTTCACCATTGCGAGCACCAAGAAATTCAACACACGAATCTACTGCACCAGTAAAACGCATGCGATTAAGTTCATTTTCTAATGAAACGGGAAGTAATTTTTTTGCAACAGCTTGTTGCTCTACAGATAGTTTTGTATCCGCAGGACAAAACAAAACATATCCTTCTGCCCCTACTTCATAAGCAGGGCCCTTATTAATCGAAACAGTGATCATACAACTCCTTGCATACAATGTATTTAGCTCGCTTGAGCAACCAAGCATTTTCTATTTTATTCTATCAACGAGCAAAAAAATACCTACAAAAAAAAGCAGGCGGTTTTTAAGCCGCCTGCTTTTTGATAATTATCTCTTACCACCAGTAAGGAGTACAGGTGTAACACGTTGGTCCATTGAACCAAGAATCGTAAAAACTAGGGTAATAACCAACGCCAGCTCCAAAACTAACGCTTACATTGGAACAAGAACGACACGTGCGCTGTTTCTTTTTTTGCTCGGCCTCTTTTCTTGCTTTTTTTTCATCTGCTTTACGTGCAGAATCAAGAAAATCTTCAAAGTGAGTTATATCAAGCATCTTTTGGAAATCAGCCTTCAAAAAACCCGTCTTTAGATCAGCTTGTCCCATAATCTTGCCGTTTTTAATCAGTAAAATAGTATCGCCTTTTAAATTGTAGTCACGCTTAAAACTCGCCATATCGCCACGATCAAAATTTGATGCAACAAAAAAGACCCGATCCTCGTAAAGCTCGCTCCCTGCATATTCATCAAGCATATTCGACACACGCATAATTTCGTGCCACACAGCAGTATGTTCTTTTTCACCGTTTGGCAAAATGGTCTCTTTTCGAGCTTCCAACGGCATATGATACCCATAAAACACAACAAACTGATGCTTCTTTAAAACTTTATCTACATCTTTTCTTACATGAAGAAACTCAACAAATTGTGGATCTTCTTCTGCCCATAAAAATCCAACTGCTATGGACATTAAGAGAAGAACATATGGTATAAAACGTTTCATGATAGCCCCCATTTTAATAATTATTTACTACTTTTTAAGGGCACTACGCCCTTCTCCACGCTCTTTTTCACCAACCCTTCATCAATCCAAACTTTTTTCTGCACTTTTTGGCTTAATGTACCATCAAGAAAATTCTCAATAAAATTAAGGACCTTACGCCGATACTTTTCTGGATTCTGGAAAAACGAACGGAAATGATACTCACCCTCTGTTATCCAAAAACGGGTAAATCCTGGAACTGCATCACAAATATTTCTCACCGCAACGGGCGGCGCTTTTGTATCTTTTTGACACGTTACAAAGAAGGCAGGAATCGTTATTTTTTGCGCCGATGCAACAACGTCAATGGGTACCAACCGAGTCGGAACCAGTGATGCATCAATATTTGCAATCGTTCGCAACGCCATTTTAAGTCCACCTTGAATCCACGGATGGTATGCATATTTTAAGAGAAATGATCGCCCCGGGATTCGAAATGAATGGCCAAGTACCGTGATTTTTAAATGCTCAATTGCGCGTGCGATCAACTCCTCAGTCGAATCAAATGGACAATCCCATACCGCACAATCAAAGAGTTTCCCAAAACGCGCTTGCGCCTCGATAGAAGCAACTGCCCCCATCGAAAAAGCCCAAGAAATGATGGGAAGATTTTTTAGTTGTTGGTCTGCTCGAATAAACTCAACCGCTGCTTTTATGTCATAAGCCTCATCACTGCCAAACGTACAGCATTGCCCCGCAGACAGTTCGCCATGTGCTCGAAAATCAAAAACAACAACATGATATTCACTAAAGAGCATACTCATAAAACGAATATCTTCTTTATTACACGAATAACCATGAGCCATCAAAACAGTAGCGCGTACGTTTGGTCGGTTATTCCTAAAAAGCAATCCCTTTCTTTTTAAAGGCTCTTTTCCACTCAATCCAGGCTGTGAATAAAATACAATATCTTCAACCGACATTTCTGCACGATCTCTCGCCTTGGGTCCTTCTGCAAAAATCAACGACTCACCAGCTAACCAAAGAAAAACGAGCAGAATAATGCTTACATCAAGAATCTTCATAACTGCCCCCCATTGAGATAGTATTGTAGCCGCTCTTCAAAAAGCTTTTTCAAATCTTTCATTCGCTTCTGAGGCTGCCCATATGAAGATCCGGGGAAAGAAGCCCAAATATCACACACTTTGCGAACAGCCCGCTCAAACCGTCCATGAAGAATATCATCCAATGCATCATGTTGCCAAAGAAGATAGATCGCCCCCAAATCCTGGTTCCCGGGACTAAAATCTTTTAAGCCAAGGATACGTGCAAGCTGCTTCCATGTTTTATAGAGAAACATATATCGACCAGCAGCAGATGAACAGATCGTCATACCCAAAGAAGATGAACAGATCACTATTTGTGGATGGTCTTCAAAACCAACAAACGAAACATTTGGATACCGAAGTAAGTAGCCCCTCAAAGAATGCTCATAGGGACGATTTTTAAAAGAACCTTCGGCAAAACTGATCACATCAAGAAAAGCCTTGACTGCCGCCTCTTTTCTCATGCGTTTTACAAAATCGAGACGCTCTGCCTGTGTTAAAAGCGCCGCCTCTCCTATCTCAATACGCTGCGCCTGCTTTAAAAGTGAATTAGATATCCCTTTAATGCTTCCTTTTGGATTACCAGGACGTTGAACTTTAGCGGATATCGCTTGAGATTCAACTCCAAGAAGCTCACACCCACTTATTAAGCATATGCTTAAAGCGCATCTTATAAAAAGAACCCCCTTCATAACCATTCTCCTCTTCCCCAACTTACTATTTCTCTCTAATTTCTTTTTCTATATTTATAATAGTAATTTTTGACAGAGAAAAAAATAGTTTGCCAAAATTTATTCACAAAGCCTGTTTATTACTGCTCTTTTAAAAATTTCACTTGCACAACAGAAGTTTTGACTGCTAAACTACCCGTCAGCCGAGGCAGTTAAAACTTTTCGGCATCATTTTATCTACTTGAGGGAGAATAGATCCATGAAAATATTCACGCACCACTCTTATTTTTTGAGTTATCTACTTATTGTAATCCTGACTCCATTGACTCTTTTGCAGGCTATGGACGCCCCTAAAAAAAACCTCTTTCTCAAAACAGCGCTTGAACAACAGATACTTCCACCTCTCAGTCCTCAAAGTCCCTCGTCTAAATCATCGTGTTCAACACCACCGCCAATGAAAATATCAATTCCAATAACACAAATTCGCTGGAGTCAATTCTTAAGCAACTGTAAAGCTTCACCAAAAATCATTAAATTGCTTGCATCCTATAAAACAGAAAAGTCGTATTTTTCGACACTCATACAAAATGAAAAAGATCGTATCGAAACAATCTTTAATCCAATGTATGAAACCACTGAAAAAAACAAAATGATCGAGTATCAAAAGCTCAACGCTCTTGTTCCTCGACAAATCGTTCCAAGTAACACCGAAATCGCAGTACTCTGGGAAAAACTACTCTTTATTATTCCTCACGAAGGGAATCTCTCGACCTCTTTATTTGAATTATGCCTCGAAGAAACACCAACGCTCCTTTCGTGGTCACCTAAAAGCAATTTTCTTGCCGTCGTCACTAACAACAAACTTTCACTATGGAGCAAAGAATCTCATACAATTTTTGAAAAATCCTTCACCTTCAATGGCACCATCGAAAAAATTGTATGGGCACCTGATGAAAAGAGTCTCCTCGCTCTTACCGTTAAAAATTGTTTTGGAGTCCTCTCTCTCTGCCCTCTTTCTACAAAAAAAACTACAAAAAAAATAAACCCGCAGTTCGAACTTTTAGACATTAAAGATCCCATAATACTCTATGAATTTGATACTGATGATGACGGTATAAATACAGTAAAATACGTCGATAAATCAAGACAGATATCTCTCACCACTGACGTTCTCACAGAAGCAGCTCTATTCGAGACAAAAACAGGCAAACGTCTCTCGTAAGCCATTAAAAGTCAAAAGCGGCAGAAGATTTAATCTTCTGCCGCTTTTTTAATTACCTCTTGTGATGCAACTCAATCAGGAGGCAGAAACCAAATCTTCAGCCGAGAACGCTTCCGTCAAAAAATCACTAAATTCTTTCAGTGACATACTTTTGTGAGCTCGCCCCACAACTGATCCCTTAGACAGCACCACAACTGTTGGCACCGCGCTCACCTCAAACCGCTTACCAATCGCCGGAACTTTTAAAAGATCAACCTTACAAAAAGCCGTCGATTCAAACTGCGTCGCTACAAGCTCGAGAATCGGCAATAACTGTGCACACGAAGGGCAATACTCTGTATAAAAATCAAGAACTACGGTTTCATGTGATGAGAGAACTGCATCAAGATCTTCTTCTTTTTTAAGCTCTTTCAGCGCCTTCCGGTGCATACCGCCCTCAGGCATAAAAAAGCTTTTTTCATACTGAGTAGCGACAAGTGAATTAAATCCTATGTCACGCAAAAATTCAAGCGCATCAAGCCCTGCCCGAATTCCATCACCCGCAGCAACACCTGCTTGCCGATATCGTGGATCTGCTACGTCACCCGCTGCAAAAACACCACTTAATGACGTTTTTTGCGTATGCCCAAAAACTTTAATATGACCATCTTTGTCCATGCTTAAACTCTGTGCAAACGGTCCCACATTCGGTTCATGCCCAACCGCTAAGAAGAGATACCGAACAGGCATCTGTTCAGCAGCGCCCTTTTTGTTCACGGTAATACGATTGACGTGAGTCGCATCTCCCTCAATTGCAACAACTTGAGTCTCCGGGAGAATAGTAATGTTTTTATATGCCTTGAGTCGTTCTTGCATTAAAGAAGTTGCTCTCATTTTTTCGCCTCTTATCAAAAGCGTAATTGAACGAGCGTAAGCAGTCAGCTGGAGCGCATCTTCAACTGCAGCATCACCACCCCCTACAATCGCAACATCAAGTCCCCGACAAAAAGCCGCATCACACGTAGCACACGTAGACACTCCACGCCCCCAAAACTCTTCCTCACCAGGAACGTTGTTCTGCCGCGTAGACAAACGCCGTGGCGTTGCACCCGCAGCAATAATTACCGTCAACGCACGGAGCGTTAATCCATCTTCTGTTTTTAAAACAAACGGCCATTGAGAAAAATCAACATCAACAACCGTATCGCGAATAAAATGTGCGCCAAATTCTTCAGCTTGAGCATGGGCACCTTTAATGAGATCAGGACCCAGTTTTTTGGGAGCTCCTGGCCAATTTTCAACAAGAGAGGTCCCCATCAATTGACCACCCGGCAATTTGCCTTCAAAGACAACCGTATGCATCCCGCCACGAGCTGTATAAAGCGCTGCCGCAAGACCAGCAGGCCCGGATCCAATAACAGCTACCGGAATCATCTGATCGACCTTTTCAAGGGAAGCAATGGAATAAGAATGAGAGACTCCTCCTCCATAAAAATTGCGGAGAAAAATCCATCCTATAACACCCCCTGTCCCCACAACCAATAACGTAAAAAATAAAACTATCTTCCAGGAAGAACCCATGCTTCTCATACTCGCCTCACTTGAACAAAAGGGAAGAACCAGATAATATTGACCAAAGTATACTGAGAAAAGAACAAAGAGTCGATTTCGATATAAGAGCTTTGACAAATCGGCTTTTTTGACAAAAAATGCTGTTCTGCTACACTTAACTCAGCCATTCTCAGAGAATGGAGGGAAAAGAGATAACTGAGGTTGTAAAACACCTCAAACAGTGTTTTTTAAATAAATAATAATTCTAATAGAAAGAGCTCTGTCGTGGCACATGAAAAAAATAACTCGACCGCAATCAATTTGATCAATGCAAAGAGAATCTCGCTCTCTCTTTTGATCTGCTTTTTTGCAATCACATCATCTGGATTGCAAGCAATGGCGCAGGCCGAAGTTCAAGACTCACTTCCTACTCAAGCGCTTCCGCAGGGGACACCTGCATCCTTAAGTGATGCGATCGATGCATTGGGCAAAGACGATACAACAGAAGCAATGCAAAATCTTTTTTTTGCTTACACCAAACAACTGCAAGGTCTTGAATTTATTATTGAGCAGCTCGCACTCGCAGTATCTCAGAAAAAAATGGGGCATCCTGAGTTAATGGACGAAATCCATACATGGCTCTCCTCTGTAAAAGATGTTGTCGGTCAAGCACGACAAGTTCCGGTCGCACGACTCACGCCTGACGCACTCATTGCACGTTTTCAGGTTGTTGAAAAAATAAGCACCATACTGTCTCATGCAATTGATGCGCAATTTCAATGGCTTCCGCCTTTAGAATACAAATCCCTTTATCATTTTACTAAATCAGATGCCACGCTCAGCCAGGCACTCTTTTTTGCTCAAAACACCGAAAATCTAATTACAGAACTCAACCAAAAAGCGACTGATGCCGGACTTTCTTGGTTTAATAAAACGTATTCACTCTTTTCGAGCTTTCTTCACCGCACAGGTCTTGTCGAAAATACGGCAAAAACAGCTGCTATTGGCGCCGTAGCATTTTTCTCATATCTTCTTTATGCACCCGAACACTGGATCACCAATCCAACCCTTAAAAATCTTCGTGCCACCAGCAAAGCTAAAATAAACACATTTTTCAGTGCAGAAAATATGGATTCCGCACAAAAAACCATTGGTGCAATTGCAGCACTTGTTACGCTTAATCAGCAACTTGGACTTCTCGATCGGCTCAAAGCGGTCGCTTATGCAATAGATGCAAAATTAAGAGGTATTTCTCTCAACACCCCTGCAACAAGCGCTATTCTTCAAGATAATGGCACTGATCCTTCTGCACCCGATCTTTCGAGCCCCCTTTTTGACTACTTAGGTGATGATCTTGCTCCTCTTCGAGAAATTGTTGCTTACCTTGGAAATCCCGCAAAATATAGCACGATCAAAATAGAAAAAGGGATTCTTTTAACGGGTAAACCAGGAAGCGGAAAAACATTTACTGCAAAAGCCTTTATTAATTCGTGTAAAAAAGCAGCAGGACGCACTGCCGTCATTTCAGTAAATTCATCAGCATTAATTGCAAGCAATGGCTTTGAGGCGATTATCGCTCAGGCAAAAGCCCTTGCACCATGTGTTATTTCTATTGACGAAGGGCACACCATTGCCGGCGGGCTGCAACTTGATAAAAACTGGGCAATGCTTGAGGACTTTTTACTGGCGCTTGATGCGATTGATCGTGAAAATGATCCACAGCATCAGGTCTGGGTAATTGTTGCAACCAACCGACCTGACCTGCTTAACGAGCCGCTTCGTCGTCCCGGACGCTTGGGCCTTCAAATTGAATTCTTTGAACCAAGCTTTGAGCACAGAAAACAGATTCTCGATACACTCTGCAAGAAAGCAGGTATCAATGGTAAAAAAGTTAATACAGAGCTCTTTGCTCGGTTAACCAAAGGGGCATCAGTCAGCGCATTAAATAAACTCGTTGAAGGTGCATCACGAAGAGCAAAATTACGTAACGAGCCCGTCAGCTTTGACGATATGTATGAATCGCTCAACGATGGATTCCGTCATCTTCACAGAAGCATTGCACTTACTCCTCAAGAACGTACCATTGTCGCAGCACACCTTGCTGGTATTGTTGTTGCGCGCCTCAATCTCATACTCTCAACAAAACTTGAATCAGTTACCATTCGAGCACCGCAACAAAATATCTCTGAACAATATGACTGGCAAGCAAAAATAGAGCAAAACGAGCGCACCTTCTTCAAGCCGCTCTATGGAACCTTCTTCACCTATGCAGAAAACGAGTTAATCAGCCCTACGCAAGATGCCGATTCGTACGCATCCGCTGAATGCATGGCGATACTTGCAGGAACTGCCGCAGAAAAAATCTTACTCGGAACCACGAGTTCGTACGATCAAACTGCATTCCAACGTGCTTATGAGGTTATGCTTTCAGAAATAACTAAAAAAATTGCACTCGATAAATTACCAAAAAAACTCAGCGATACCCTCAAATTGGCTGCTTGGAACAAGGTCAAAGAGTGCGAAATCAAAATTGCAGAATTGCTGAACGCACACAAAGATGAGTTAGTTCGTATCAGCGATCAACTTAAAAAAAACAAAGACTTTTTACGCATAGAAGAAATTCAAGAACTTCTAAAATTAAAACCGGTCGAACCCGTGCTCACACCAACGGTAACCCCAGCGACCTAGTTGACGGATAAACCAAGCACCGATATGCTGTAATAACAAATCAGCACGCAATAAACGACAAGAAAATAGATGGAAAGAAATACCGTATTAAACCTAAAAACAGAGGTTAATTTAATGAAGAAACTAATTATACTTGCAGCGCTTCTCACCGTAGCCGCGCCAGCAACTCAAGCCTCAGCGGGCTTTTCTGATGCGATGCAGACAAGAGACTGGCGTTTGCCTTTCCGCACCGTCAATGACCTCGCCAAGAACCGAGTCACTCAATTTGTTGTACCAAGAGTCTTAGTGTACGGCGGCTGTGCGCTCAATCTTTTACGCCTCATGACCTACTCAAATTATGTTAAATATATGCCCAATGCATTTGGTCTTAGAAAAACACTCTTCCAGTTTAAGAAAAACTGGCTTGGCAGCCCATTCGAACGGTTTGTAGATCAACCAGTCGAAAATGATCAATTGAAGAGTACATTGGATAAAAACCTACCCGATTATGAACGTACTTTGCAACTCGTTGTGAATAAAAACGAAATGAGCAAAACACACAATAAAAAATACATGACCGCTATGGAAAATCAAGCCGCAGGTACTGCAACAGAAAATGATGAAAAGACGATCTCTGCAGGCCAATGGGCTACTTCTTCATTTGAACTCGGACAAGACCCAGACTGGGCTAAGGCTACAAAACAGTTTGGCGTCAAATTCGGCACTGACATTCTTTTGACCGTTGCACTTATGCCAATCTTCTACAAACAGATTTCAGGCGATGCAGCATCACTTGGTCGTGCAGCAGCTTCGGTCTGGTCATTCTTGACCCGCGATCCACGCGCTGCATAATTTTGCTACAAAAGAGTTTTAAGACTCAGAGGGACGGTGAAATACCCGTCCCTTTTTTTTCACCAACTATGCATACAAGCAGACTCGTGACGATCGTAAAAAAAACTTTTACACTACTAGAGAAACATACCTATTTTTGTAGACTTGAGAAAAAAATGACAAAAGAGATGGTAACTCCAGAAGACAAACAAAAAATTGTCGGTATTCTGACGGTACTTTTTCCTAACGCCAAAATCTATCTTTTTGGCTCACGGGCCCGTGGAACTGCGCAAAAATTTTCTGACATCGATATTGCACTTGATGAAGGCGTTCGTATCGACATTGCGCGACTTGGTGAAGCACGCGCAATGTTTGCTGAGAGCAGTCTTTTTTATGGCATGGACCTCGTCGATATGCAAACACTCGATGACCGTATGCTTGAGCAAATTCACAAAGATGGGATTATATGGAAAACTTAGCACTCAGAAAAGAAACCGTGATAAAGGCACTCGCAACATTCAAAGAAAGTCTCGCCTTAATGGAGACCGATGAGGCTAAGCAATATCATCGAACATTCAGAGATTCAGTCATCCAACGCTTTGAATATACCTTTGACACTTTTTGGAAGTATTGCGCTGCATTTTTACTCTCGATCAAAAAAACAGGCCTTACAAAAATTGGATCGCCACGCACCGTTTTTGCCATGCTGCATCAAGAAACTCTTATCAGTGAGCAAGAGTTGAAAATTCTCTACCAAATGCTCGAACATAGAAATTGCAGTACCCATATGTATCGCGAACCAATTGCTCAAGAAGTATTTAATGCCACTCAAGGCTACTCTGAACTCATTGAACAGATCATCAGAACACTTCAAGAAGACATTCCGCACTAGATTCCCATCTTCTCGTCATCGATCATTGCACGCCGCACGGCATAGCGTTCACTATTTTTGGGATGTGCTCTACGCCATTCATCAAAAATTTCTACAACTCTTGTTTCATCAAGATAGTCTGCTGGCAACACCAAAACATTACAAAAATCTTCCTGCCGTACACGTCGTGCAATAATGCCTTCCCAGGCTACTGCCGCATAAATACCTGGCTTGCGATTTGCAGCCATTGCCATCCCTGCCCCAGTACCACAAAGCAAGATGCCATAATCAGCTTCTCCCTGTAAAATCTTGTTGCAAACTGCATGCGCAAAAACAGGATAGTTAGAATTTTCGTCTGTAAACGCACCAGAATCAATCCATTTAACAAATTCGCAACTCTGCTTCATCAGAAACTCTTTTAACAAAAAACCACGATGATCTGCACCAATAGCAATTTTTGGTTTTTTCATTTTTCTCTCCTTTTTACATCGGTCGATTTAATGAACCCACAAAGCTTGTTTTACCGCTCTTACCCATTCGAGACATTTTGCTTGCAGCAAAACCCTCAGGGTGAGCGGAGTTGATCAAACTATCTACCGCTTTACCCATTCGACAGGCTCAGGGTGAGCGGATCGTACCAAAGCATCACTACGAGCGGAGTTGATCAAAAAATGCAGCCTATCCGCTCATGGTGAGCTTGTCGAATCCATAAGAGCGGCACACATATCACTCCCAACAGAAATTAACTTTATGCTTCCCATTAAAAGCCTGCAGTGTATGAGTCTTACCCGTGACCGAAACTGGAAAAAAGACCTCATAGGCATTTCGCGGATAGTGAGTTGTTTTTTCGCTGAAAATACCACGATAACCACGATCAATTTCTGTTCCAACTACCTTGGTTGCAGGATAATGCTTATCATCAACAAGAAGCGTAAAACTCCAATCTTTTTTAACGCCACTCATTAACACAAGATATTTAGTTTCGTGAGTCGTCTGTTCCACAAACTCTTCACACTTTTTCGCCCCACTTTCAGAAAGAGAGCAGGCCGATATACACCCTTCCATCAAGCCTTCATGAACCTCAAACACCCGAGGATTAATCCAGAGCACATAGAAGTGATCAATCGTGTTAAAATAATCATAAACTGGCTCTTCCCGCACAAAAGCGCGGGCCTCTTTTGCACCACACGCCTCACACAGTTCTGTCTGCCGAAAGGTCTTTTTAACCCAACAAACATACCGGGTACATGAGGGAAAAATCATCAAGAGAGAAAGAAAAAAGAGAAAGCGCTTCATAAGTAGATTCCTTTTTCATACACTAAAAATGTTGAACAAAATCAAGCGTATGACAAGCGCAAGCGCTTTACAAGAGAATGCCCCTTTATGAATAAATTTCCCTTCCTCCTGGCCCGCCGATTTTTTGGTACCATGGCAAGTGACAAAACATCCGCACGTCTTGCGATCATCTGCTTTATAAGCATAGCGCTTGGCTCGTGCGCACTCCTTGTCACCACCGCCATTGTTAATGGCTTTAGACGAGTAACCAATGACGTTATGCAAAGCGTTCACCCTGATTTAACATTGCAATCTTTTGATCGCAGTCCACTCTCTTACACAAAAATCGGCTCGGTTCTCAATAAAGAATTTGCTTCAAATTGCATCACACACACCCCTATTGCAACCGAAAGCGTACTCGTTCAATCAAAAAATTCAGATGATATTTCACACCTTGCAACCATAGAGGGTATCAATCCAAAGACAGACTCACTTGTTCGGAAACTCCCTCTTTCATTTGAACAAAATAACAATGACTTAGCGCACATACTTGCAGAGCGAAAAATTATTATTGGCAAAACACTCGCAGAAGAACTTAATGTTACCAGAGGATCATCGCTCTCGTTATTACATGCAACAAATCTTCACCTTCGAAGTCAATCAATCACCTTCGAAAAAGAATCCGTTACCGTTGGTGGTATCTTTAAAACGGGACTTGATGATATTGACCGCGCACTCATCATCTGCTCGCTCGATCTTTTTGATGAGCTCTTTCCTGAATCTGGCATTACACAAATTGGCATCCGCTGCGCCCCACATACCGATCTCAAAACAACGGCCCAAGAACTTGGAAAGCGTTTTAAGCTCGATGCCTACGCTTGGCACGAACTCTACCCTGCGTTTAACGAAGCACTCGTACTCGAAAATTATGCCCTTATTATTATTATTATCCTCATTACCACTATTACAAGCCTTACCATCGCTTCACTTCTTTCCCTTTTTCTTTTCCAAAAAAGGCATACACTCGCCATCCTGCGCGCAATGGGGATTCCTCAACGGCTCATCACCCAAAGTTTTTTACTCGTGGGAGCCGTCCTTGTTGTAGGCGCCCAACTGACAGGCTGTCTCCTGGCAATTGCTATTTCTCTGCTCCTCGAAAAAGGAAAATTAATTGCGCTTCCTGACGCTTACTACATTCCCTATCTACCCGCAGAACTTGATATCGTAACGGTAGCAACGATTCTCACCATTGGTAGTATCGTCGGGTTCGGAATTTGCTGGCTAACCGCACGCCAAAATACTTCACTTTCTGTTATGACTGCGCTCAAATCTGAGTAATAAAAAAAGGGGTCTCTATGATTACCAGTCGATTAAAAACATGGAATCTAAACAACAAAAAAGTACTCATGCGTATCGATGGCAACGTGCCGCTTGCCAATGGCATTATCCTCAACGACTTTCGGCTACGCGCACTCACCAAAACGCTTGATTTTTTGAAAGAACAAAAGGCTTTTGTAACTATCATCACCCATCTTGGTCGCCCAAAAAATTTTGACTCACTCCTCTCGACAGCGCCACTCGCACTCTGGTTTGCCAAAGCGGGATACCATAATGTCACCGTTCAAGAAAATCTTCGCTTTGATCCACGCGAAAAAGAGGGCAACGGAGAATATGCGCGCGATCTTGCAACCGGCTTTGATTTTTATCTTAATGAAGCATGGGGAGTAATTCATCGCAACGATACATCAATAGCACTTCTTCCCAACTATTTTCCACCGGAAAATCGCTCTATAGGATTTCTTATTGAACAAGAACTTGCAGCACTTACCCCTTTACGTACCGCTCCCGCAGAACCATTTTTTGTACTTCTTGGTGGTTGCAAAGGAGATAAAATTGCCTCTCTCTTGTCGCTTATTGAATGGGGAAAAGTATCGCATATTATGGTGCTTCCCGGTATTGCTTTTACGTTTCTTAAAGCATACGGTTTTGAGACCGGAGAATCGCTCGTTCTCGATACGCATATCGAGGCGTGCCGAATGATCATAAAAACGGCTGCAGAGAAAAACATCGAACTTATACTGCCCATTGACTATCTCGTCGCACACGACCATAAAACTGAATTTTTTGATGCTCAAACGCTTCCAACAACAGGTATCGGAATTGGTATTGGACCAAAAACACGTGCACTTATAAAAACTCAAACGCAAAAATCAAAAACTGTTTTTTTTAATGGAGCACTCGCCTTAGACGAATATCCGGAGTCAGGCCATGAATTTGAAATACTTTTACAAGAAATTGCACACATAAAGACAAATAAAATTGCTGGCGGCGGAGATACGGTTGCCGCTTTAGAAAAAGCACATCTAGTATCATCTTTTTCGTGGTGTTCAACCGGAGGCGGTTCAACACTCGCATACATAAGCGGAGCTTTCTTTAAAGGGCTCGATGCACTCCGCTAAAATATTAAAATACCGGACAAAAACCAAGGAGACTTACGCCATAATCAAACAATTCGTTATGGACTGGTTCATTTGCTTCAAAAATAATTACCCCTTTATTGTCATGCTTAATCGGAAAAGCATAAAAAGCTGGTCGTACTAAGTTAAGTTGTTGGGCCAGCGCATTAACAAGCACTTCCGCATTATTGCGCGTGATACTTGCATGCTGTACACCTTTCACCAAACGATGAAACGCAGACTTTTCCATAGCTTGAGCAAATGCTTCTTGAGCTTCCCAAAGCCTTGATGAACGCGCAGTATGATCATCGGCATTAAATCCAGCTACACCACGGCAACAATCAAAATCTGGATTGTCTATGAAATAGGCAGCCTTTTTAAGATTAAAACAGCGTGCATCACACAGTTCACCCAAGACCATCTCAACAAGACGATCTGATGAATGCAGTGCTAAAATATGTTTGGGTAAGCTACTTAACCGCGAAAGCAGTTCATACTGCTGAGGGGATATAGAACTTGGCTTCATAAGATACCTCTCTTGACTCCTGAATTTTGTATCATTTACAATGGCAACCCTCGATCATGCATCATCTTACCAGATAAAAAATGGAAAAAGCAATCAAACGACTTGCTTCTCGTAAGTTGCTTGTGGTACGGTAGAACTATAAGGAGTTTTGCACATGAGACCACCCTATTCTGCTCAAAGACGTTGTAGTATATTTCTCTTTTTTCTTCTGCTTTCTGCAGAACAGGCTCTGCTTACACGGAGCATTCACCGACCACATACAACGATGCCTTCTATTGAAGTTTTTTGGAGCAACAATCCAACGGGCCAACATTTTTTTCTCACCAATCAAAGTCTTGAAGAATGGGCCATTTTTGACCGAAGTGACTCTGCTTCCCTCAACGAGCATCTCCTTCCAGAAAAAATTTCGTATCGTCACGACCCCGACAAATCTGTTGACCGTGCATTATTGCGCGCACAAATTGATGAACTCATTGCAGAAATTTTAAAAAACAGAGAGAAAAAAGCGCACTTTGCCCACTTTAAAATTTTAAAGGACAGCGACTTCAATTATATTCGCGGATCAGGCGTCCTTATCGCAAAATTTATCGATTACCCCTTTGTGGTAAAACTTTTTCGTGAAACACCAGAAACATTTACAGCTCCTTTTACCAAAGGATTTGTGCCATCAACTTTCTTTGTCATGGGAGGAGGGATTAATCGTTTTCTTGCCGGATTAACGCGAATAAAAAATCTTGATGCTATCAATCAAAAAATAGCCGCCTCTCCGCGATGGGCAGGGAAAGTTTCAACCCCTCGTAAATGGTACTTTTCCCCCACAGATGTTTGCACCTTCACCGTCATTGGTCATAATATCGGCCCTCAAAAGACACGGAGCATTACCTATCCATCAATCTACTGTATCATTTGTGATGAAATGCATGGAACCAGAGAGCTCTCTCTCCACAGTCAAGAAGATCGCACTCTCGCACTTGAACTTTCAAATTTTATTGGTAATCGCATCGACCCACATATTTGCAATTTCATGATCGAAAAAGAGACCGAGAAAATTGCATTTGTCGACACAGAACATTTTGCATCAATCGTTGGACTCGATGAGCCAGTTGAATTCAAAAGCTATACCGATTATTTTATGTCACTTGCAGGGAAATGTTTGCGAGACGCCTTTTTTACCACGAGACGCATCCGTCTCGAACACCAACAAAGAACGATCCCTCAAAACCTGATTGTCTAAAAATTATGGAATCTGTTCTTTAAGATCTTGTTCTATTTTACGGAGCTCTTGTGCAAACACACGATCACGCCGCTGCTGCCGCTCAATTTTTTCAAGAGCGCTCAAAACAGTTGTATGATCTTTACGTTCAAAGAAAAGGCCAATCTCACGTAATGATGCATCCGTTAATTTTTTCATAAAAAACATAGCAACATGGCGCGCCTGAGCCAAATCTTTATTACGTTTTGAAGAACGCAATTCTTGAACTGAATAACTAAAGTATTTCCCCACGAACCGCGCAATAAGCGGCAATCCTACGCCCTCTTTTTTTGCCTCACGCGTATGCGCAAGCGCTTTGCGTGCAAGCCCTACAGAAACAGGCTGCTTTGTTAGTGATGCATACGCAATCACACGAATAAGCATTCCTTCAAGCTCCCGGATACTCGAGCATTCACACGCACCAATAAAATAAGCAACATCATCATCAAGCACATAGTTATTTGCTTCAGCCTTTTTATGCAAAATCGCAATCTTTGTTTCCAAGAGTGGCATCTGAATATCAGTAATTAATCCACCTTCAAGGCGTGATCGCATTCGTTCTGCAAGACCTTTAATATCACAAGGCATCGAATCTGATGTAAAAACCAGTTGCCGCTGCTTTTGATGCAGTTGATTAAACACGCGGAAAAAAGCTTCCTGCGTCTGTTCTTTTTTAGAAATAAACTGTACGTCATCAACAAGTAACACATCAATATTATGATAGCGTGCTTCAAACTCATAGACCTTATTTTGCCGAATGGCAGAGACAAAATCGGTAATAAAATGGTCGGCTGGTTGGTAAAGCACTACTTTGTGACGATCATGCATATGAACGTAATTACCAATCGCATGCAGCAAATGCGTTTTACCTAAACCCGAGCCACCATAAATAAAAAGTGGATTATACAGCTTTCCCGTATTCTCTGCAGCGGCCTGTGCTGCGGAGAATGCAAGCGCATTACTCGGGCCTACAACAAACGTGTCAAAGCGATATTGCTCTTGAAGATCAATATCTGCGCGCTCGCCTCGCCGACGAGGAACCAATGGTTTTTCAACGCGAGCCACCGCTGTTTCAGAAGGGGCTGCAAGACGCCGCGCCGCATGAAACGTTTCGCTCTGTTTTTCCAAGAGAGCTATTTTATGAATTTTTTTATCTTGATCCGCAGCAAGAACCAAGCTTTTACCACGCGTTTCTTGAGTATACTGCTCGTGGAAAGAGGTCTCTTGAAGCTGGCCAAGCGCATAGGGCTCGACAATCCGTGGCTCGCAAAAAACAATAGTAAGCTGCTCTTCGCTTAAGAGGCGACTCAAATGTTGGCGGCAGAGGTCTGCATAGTGTGTTGAAACCCACCGTTTTACAAAAAGGTTAGGCGCTTCAAGATACACGACGCGTTCAAGCGCGTCCCATCGCGTAAGCTTTACTGCCTTAAACCATGTTTCTACAACACGGCTTCCCTCTTCTGCACGCACAATTTTAAGAAATTCTTGCCAAATTAATTCTATGGTCACAACTTCAAACCGTACGCTAATAAACAACTCAGATCTTTTTCGATTTCTTTACTCTAGCATAACCAGATTATTACCAAAAGACTAAGACTAAGAAGGTTTGAATGCAACATACGCAAGATTGTTTGAATTTCCCCATGCGCGCAGAAAACCATGTACACCACTCAATCGATATTTGCGTACCACACCACGTAGACTCGGTGCAGCAGGGTCATGACAAATCACCATACGATTCACGGGGTCAAATCCAACAATTAATATAAAGTGTCCGTGCGGATAAGCCTTTGGAGCACCTTCTAAAACACCACGAACGCTTACCCCAACAGGCTTTCCCTGCTCCAGCAGCGCGTATAACTCAGCAAAAGAATGAAGTCGCTGAACACAAAAAAGATATTCTACCAGAGCGCGCGTAGATCCATTTACTTTTTCAAAAGCAAACGCAATATTACACTGCCAGCTTCCAAAGATAGAAAGGCCCGTATCAAAAACACCATTCGCAAATTGAATTGGACTATAGGTCTTTTTGCTCAAATATGAAGAAAGCATACAGTTTACCGTCGATGAGCAGAGTGCTGGAGCACGCGGATGGTCAAGCAACATCTGAGACCAGATCGGGACACCGCGAATCAATACTGGCTTCAATCGACCATAACGCATGGTATTAGTTTCAACCTGAAAGCGATTCAACCGAGAAGCCGACACCGATACATGCACAATATCTTCAAGTTTCGCACCTCCATTACCTCCATTCCCTCCTACCGCCTCAATTTTTATCCAAAAGCCATCGGCTAATTTCCCAGGGGGCATCTCATAGCGAACATGATGATAGACCCCATCAGCATGAGAGTCGCCAAAAGATCGTTGGCTTTTTTTGCCATTTTCAGTACCCCATTCAAAAGCTTTATGCCACGAAAGCCAACCACGCTGCACATCATGCACCCGAATCCAAAAACGGAAAAATCCACGCTGCGGACGGAACGCATTCCACGAAAAAACAAGTTGAGAAAAAGGACGAGCATTCTCTTTGACAAAAGCACGATCACCCGAAGTTAAGGGATGCTCAAGAAAAGAACGTCGATAGCAAAAAGTCCATGGTTGCAATGGTTCTGCACAAACAAAATCCACCATAAAAAAACAAAAGATACTTAAAAGAAATAGATTCTTATTCCCACTCTCCATCGCCCCATCCCCCCTCAGCTCCCTTATTATTTCCGCTGATATTATTCCCTCTTCACCGTCAACTTATCATATTAGAAATAAAAAAATCAAGAATAAGGCGTAATTCACAAAAAGCGAGTAAAAATACCGCGACTTTCATTCTGTAAAACAATTCTACTTGTGTTTTCTCAAGAATATGCTACACTAAAAAATAATAAAAAAAGTTGGCTTTTGTGCCTTTAATGCGTCTTTAAATAAAGGCTTTTTTTAAATGGAGCCTTTTTATGAAAAATACGTTATTCAAACTCTTCATACTGCTCACCACGCTTATTCAAATCCCGTTTTTTGCAGCAAATACAACCGATGCAAAGTTTTATCAAGACACATTTGGCTGGACAAAACTGCACCAAGCCATTGTTCTGCAAAAGAGTGAAGAAAAACTCAAAATACTCTTGCCTATCTCACTGCCGCGGGAAATCGTCAATACACCAGACAAGGCTGGAAGAACGCCTTTGCATCTTGCAATCATGTGTGGCAACCAGACGGCAATTAAGATTCTAGAAGACACCGGCAAAGCCGATCAAAATGCACTCGACTTTTTTGGCCTCACCCCAGCCGATTACAAACAACCTACAAAATCTGTTGTTGCAAAACTAAACGCCGACAAACTTATGTCACTTTTTACACCCCTTGTTTACCAATCCGAGATACTTGCAGATAGATTTCTTGAAGACGGTGAAAACGACAGTAAAACTATTGTTGCATCGTTCAAGCAAAAAACAAAAGAAGATCAAGATGAGCTCTGTATTCAATTTGCAAACAACACAGACAACAAAATAATCGATTTTAAGGCTCAGGGCATCATACCGGCGTCAATTTACAACTTCCTCGCTGCATTTGAGATCGCTAAAACAAATAATCTTTTTCAATTAGCTACTCGCCTCGAGGCGGCAGAAGCCTATATGTCGTACCTCGAATCTGCCAAAATTGCTAATGAGCTTAACCTTATTCAAATACATGAAGAATGTATTGAGCTTATTAAATCTTGCAAAAAAAGCTTTTTCGAAGAAGACAAAGCTGCTCTCTTTAAGTTCGCCACGTCTCTTTACGATACATTTGAAATTGAACTTTCTAATGACAACCTTCTCCTTTTTAACATTATCATCGCGGCCACCCAACAAGGATTGAATGACGTTGTAAAATTTCTTCTCTCCAAAAAGCCTGGTCTCACCGACAAAAGGGACCCTGAAACCCGGAAAACTCTTCTCCATTACGCTGCAGAAACGGGCAACTATGAGTTAGTCAATTACTTTATTCAAACAAAAAAAATTGAACTCAATGAACAAGATTTTCTAGACAATACTGCCTTGCATTATGCAGCTACCAGCGGCAATCTCGAAACAGTAAAATTATTATATAACGCGGGCGCCAACGTCAATATTTTCAACACCGAAGGTCTAAATGCGCTCCTCTACTGCACAATCTCACCACACTACCCAACACTTTCAACAATTGCCTCTTTTCTCACTAACCAAACTGAGAGCGACATGGTCTATGATCTCAGCAATTTTTCGCAGGGATGGCAAAATTTCGGCAATAATAAAAAGGTTCTCTTAACTCATATTTCTCAAGATTTATTGGAGCTTGCTCCACATAGGGAAGCAGTAAAAAAAAGACTCTACACCCTTATCAATAACAGCCAAAAAAACGTCATTAATAAGTTTATTACCTATATATTGGCATCGCCACAACACACCTTTTCTCCTATTGAAGACAATAAACATTTTTATGACCATGAAGCTTATCGTGCAGCCCTCAAAAAAGACTATGTAGACATGGCACTCGAATTTGCAGATTACTACGGAGAAGGCCTCGCAGGGGCTCACGACAAAATCATTCTCGCGGAAGAACGGGATTCCAATAAGATCAGTGTCCTACATGATGCGTGTGAACTTGGTAGCCTTGCCACAGTAAAAGAGTGTATTGAAAAACACAAGATGCCCATCGACAGGCGTGATCTTTTATTTAACGACACTGCCGTGCATACAGCTGCAAGATACGGAAAAGCCGATATTGTCGAATATCTCATGCAAAAAGGTGTCTCAAAAAACATTTTTAACAATGCTATCGAAACTCCGTACGACTGCATAAACAAAAATTCTTTACCCCAAAATATTAATCCAATAGCTACCCAGAAACTGCAACAACTTCTCAAGTCAAGCTACTGGTCTCGAGTTTCTCAATTTATACGCTGCTGCAGTTCAAAAGATGACAGCGTTCTATTTTTAACAACTGCTCCCTTCTTATTCAAGTTATGCGCAGCGACTTTATTGACTGTCACAGGCAATCCAAGTTGGGCAGCTAGTAACTTTATTTGGAAATCAACAGATCTTACCATCAACGACGAAGACGAAGGGCTTGGCCTCCACCCCAAAGCAAATCGCCTGAGCTCCATTTCTGCCGAAATACCTGCATCGCTTTGCTATTCCGGAAGACTTCTCGGGTTGCTTGTTTCTGGCTCCCTTTTGTTGGATTATTTTCAAGGAGAGCGCATATCCCACTATATTGCACTTGTTGCAAGTTCAACATACGTAGCAGAATCAATCTACTCACTTTTAACCTCATCTCTGACCTACAAAAAAGGGCCTATTGACGTCTCGCGTCTCGGTTTTCGCTTCAAATCAAATGGCTTCGGTCCTTCTTCTGGTGGAAGAAAGCTACTTCTAAGCCTCTACCGCGCATGTAAAATAGCAACACTTGCCACCGGCGCTACAAGTGCCCCTCTACGCTATTCCGCTTTTCTCTGGCCAGTCACGGCATTTGAAGCGCTTAAATTCTGGTACATGACGCCTTGCGTTGATTGGGATTACAAAACCTGGAAGCAAAAACTTTTCGGATCCAAAACACGCACTGCACTTACCCTCGGCGCTGGAACTCTAGTCACCGCCGCGGCAACGGCACTGCTTGCACAACGTTCTCCTGCCGTGCTTGCAGCACTTGCATCTACCGGTAAATTTGTGCGCACTACGCTGCCCAAGCTGCGGGGGAATAGAAATCTTGCAGGTAAAAATTACGCAATTCAATAGGCTAATTACCACTCTTATGGATTCGATACATTTTCACCTACGGTGAAAACACTTCCAGCCGTCGCTAAAGCTAAGGCGGACAGGCACCATGAGCGGAGAAGACACACTTTTCGCCATTATTTTATTCGTTTCAGAGTTGAATCCATCTTACCCCGTCTTCAAAAAGATGTGGGTAATGAGCAGAGAGCATAAAAAAAGGATCCTGGTAACAAAACCAAGACCCTTAAATTGATAAATTTTAACTTATTTTAAAATGGCAGATCGTCTTCAAAAGGCGATTCTTCAAGCTTTTTACTCCTTGGTGCTGCCTTTGCAGGTGCTTTTGCAACCGCTGCCGGAGCCGCTCCAAATTCTTCTTCCATGCCCGCATCAGCGCCTGAACCTGCTTGATCGCCAGACCCAAAGAGAAACTGAACACTGCTTGCAACAATAGAGTGCTTGCTCCGTGCCTGTCCTTCAGTGTCTTTCCAACTATCAAGTTTTAAGCGACCTTCAATCAAAACAGGACGCCCTTTTTGCAAATATTGCTTGCATGATTCTGCTTGCGCACCCCATACATCAACATCAACAAAACAGACTTCTTGTTGCATGGTGCCTGTTTGGCGATCTTTATACTGACGATTTGCTGCAATACCAAGTCTGCAAACCGGTTGACCAGATGGCAGCTGTTTCAACTCAGGATCACGCGTTAAATTTCCCATAATGATGATACGATTATATCCAGCCATGGTCTCTATTTCTTTCGACAAATAATTTTACAATTGTTCAGTTCTTCTGTAACATGCCTTGCTCGTACAGAAAGCGCTTCAAGCTCACTGCGCGAAAGCGCTGGTTCATTTTCCGCAATATTGCGTAAATTTTCCATAAATTCTTTTTGCGACTGTGCTAACTCTGCAATAAGATCGCTACTTGCATGCAAAAGCGTTTCGAGTTCTTCCGCAACATCTTGTCGCATGGTCATCAAATTTCGCTTCTGTTTTTTTACCTGTTTTGTCATCACAGGTTCTGCAAGAAAACTTTCTTCAGTTGTTTTTTTTTCACACTCTTTGTTCAGAGAAAAAAGAGTGCTTTCGCAAAAAACAACCCCTACGCCAACAAGCAACAGCATTCTTTTACTCAACACGGGATACCTCTTTTATTTTGTTGTAGCATGTCTTTTAGTATACCACAATTTACCAGAGTGCATCCTCGTCATCTTGATGTAAAAATGCTGCAAATACCTGATAGGCATACTGCATGAGAGAGCCCAATACAAAGAATATTGCAACAGCAAGAAAGACATGAAACGTCTTCATTGGAACCCAATCAAAAATCGAGCAGAGCAAAAGCCAGATTACCAGACAACTCTGCACAACCATTGTTGCTTTTCCAAAGAGCGATGGCCGTATACGGACCAACCCTTTCAGAAGCCCAAAATAGAACGCGCCTACCAGCAATGCAGATTCTTTTACCAACACCACCAATAAAAACCACCCCGGCAAGGGTAAGTCAGAAATTGGAGAAAAAAAGAGGGTTGCATAACAAGCAATAATAAGCAATTTATCAGCAACAGGGTCGAGACAGGCTCCAAAATCAGACTCCTGATTCCACCGACGCGCAAGATAGCCATCAAGCATGTCGGTAATAGCTGCAAACACAAACATTCCCGTCGCCAATCGCCATGATTCATTAACAAGCGTCCGTACCAAAAAGGGAATCAAAACAATCCGAGAAAGCGTGAGCACTGTGGGGAACGTAATACGCATACTTATAAAACTTTCACGAAATAAAGCTATCTCTGTAAACAGATCAATGATACCAAACTTCGTATCTTTGGCTAGACACGCTC
>Ga0209417_1001592_pt1 | contig 40802 bp, 56 predicted proteins | sample RifGroF2_FD_184002 | JGI IMG/M metagenome (GOLD analysis project Ga0209417, IMG submission 184002) | Groundwater microbial communities from Rifle, Colorado, USA - Groundwater F2 (SPAdes) (version 2) | ecosystem: Environmental > Aquatic > Deep subsurface > Groundwater | place: Rifle, Colorado... | reverse complement strand
ATTCTAATAGGTATATCAATTCTAATTCTAAAAATGTAATCGCTGTAATATATGGAACATCAATTTCATCTGGCTTTAAATCTTTTCCGTTTACAATTACACTTCTGGAACCGTAATCAATTCTTATTCCTCCCATATTTGCTCTAAATAATCCATCTTTTCCAGAATAGCTATCTATGATAATATCATACAATTCATTAAATTCTGTTTGTATTTCATACAATACAGGTAATATAGTAAACATATTACCAACTTCGGTATTTATTAAGTTATACTGATTCATTATCGTATCATATATCTTATTTGCTTGAAATAATCGTATTTTTTCATTACTTTCTATTCTTGGTCTTATTATCGCACTATAGACTGGTATATGATGCGTGAATATTGAATCTTTATATTCTATCAATAGTTTATAGTGGTTAGAATACTTAGAATTTTTAGTCACATAGAATTTTAAGATTTCATCTATATTCTGATATAGGGCCATCATTCCTATTCCGGCATATGGTTTATCCGGATTTATATCCTTTTGAACTATCCCATCGACATTCATTTTTGCAGAAGTTAAATGTAATATACTATATAATTCTTCTTTACCAATAAGAGATTCCAAATGAGTATACATAGCTGGATTAATTACAACATATTCATTCAATGGTATCCAACCCATAATTGATAAATCGGCATCAGCAAAACTAACTTTAGTATTACAGTTTGGACATAATTCATCTAGGTAAATAGCCCCTGTTAATTTTCCACAATAGCATCTATATGAATCTTTCGTCCCAGCCTGATCATCAAATTGGCTAAATCCAAACTTTGGAGAAAATATACCATCTTCAGTTTTATTTCCATTCTTATCTACACTTATATGATTTGTAATTAAAAAGTCTTTACCTTTCTTTAATCTAGAATCTGATATCTTATCTAGATTAGCTTTAACTAATTTTTCTTTTTTAATTACACTATCATACTTATCAAAATATCTCGTTATTTTTGGAAGCTTAAACTGTTTAGTATCTCCAAAATCTATAACATCACCATTCGACATAGTTTCTATCAATAAAAACACCACCCTTTTTAATGTATTAGTAAACTATCGAAATTGTAATATATAACATAGTAAAATCGTTTAAGTGTGTATCTTTTATACTTTCTAAATAATGATGAACTATGTCCATCTCGTGGATATGAGTACACTCGTCCAGTTGTATCACATTTTTGTATTACTTCAGTATATAGATTTTTTAAAAATGAATCCACTATATTATGAATATCATCTATTCCATTACTGAATAATATAGCTACTGCATCATCATATAACCTATTTTGTTTAATTATAGTCAATTTATCGGATAGTGTGTGTAAGAATATAACAATAGCTTCTGCAAATAATATATATACTTCTTTTTTAAGTATATATTTTTCTATAATATTAAAATTTGTCTTGATATAGTAATCAATCTTATCAATATCCACAGTGCAACTTTTCATTCTTACTATATTATAATTGATAAAGTTAACCCTAAACATAGTATCTCGTTGAAGTGAATCGATATTGATACTAAAATTTGATAAATTTAAAGAATTATAGTGTTCAAATACCTTTCTAATAATTTCCTTCATTAGTGTAATAACCTCACTTTCTGTTGATCTACATATATAATATATAATTAGTTTATGAATATGTAAAAAAAGATAGCTTAGATGCTATCTTTTTTTATACTTAAATAAGACTTCTAATATACTGAATCATTCCGATATACTCTTTAAGAGCTTGTTTATTATTTGCATGTGTTTTAGTAATAGCCTGTTCGAAATCGTCCAAACTTCCCTTGAAACACCCACACCATATATGATCATTATTGAAACAATAGACAGATGTTCCTTTTCGGCTACCAATGAGGGAGATACTGATATATCTTTTATCTGAAATTACATCATTTAAGTTTACACCACTTAGATCTACGCCAATTAGATCAACATTGCTCAGATCTGTCCCAATCAAATTTGAACCACTTAAGTTTACTCTAATCAAAGTTGCACCACCTAGATCTGCCCAGCTTAAATTTGATCCACCTAAGTTTGCAACACTTAGGTTTGCCCCATGTAGACTTGCTTTATGCAAATTCGAATTACTTAAGTCTGCCCAGAATAAGTCGGCCTCACTTAGATTTGCAGCATCCAAATTTGCCCCACTCAGGTTTGCCCCATTTAGGTTTACTTTATGCAAGTTTGCCCCACTCAGGTTTGCCCTATTCAGATTTACTTTATGCAGATTTGCCTCACTCAGGTTGGCCCCGCTTAGATTGGCCCTGCCTATATCGGCCCCATTCAGATTTGCTTTATGCAGATTTGCCCCACTTAGGTCTACTTCAGTCAAATCTGATTCACTTAAATTAACCCAACGTAAATCTGCCATTCGTAAGTCGGCTTTTTTCAGGTCAGCTTTACGTAGGTTTGCCCCACATAAATCCATCTTGCGCAAGTCAGCCCGAATGCCGATTCGATTATCGCTTAACCATCTATTATGATTTTCCAAAATTGTGTTTAGATCGCCAATAGTTATTAACATTTCAAACACTCTCCTTATATATAATCTAGATATATAATATATAATTAAAATTCTCACCTATATCGAATAATAATAAAAGAAGATAGTTTAATTACTATCTTCTTTTATTATTATTTAAATAAGTCATCTAATGTGATTTTATAAAGATGGACTGTCTTTTCATGGAATGATTTTAAACTCTTAGTTTTGAGCGTTTCACTTATCCTGGTGGTTGCTAATCCTATAGTAGTCATTCCTAATGTATATGGATGAGTTCCAACGCATTTACTACAGATATTAGGAACTTCCCATTTGCAATACATAGGCGACCTAAATTTTATCTTCTTCCACACATATTGATCAAAATTATCTGGAGTTAATAGTTTAAGTTTTGTACCTTCAACCATATACAAATATAATAATTCATTTTTAAAATATGGATCGACTAATATTTCTAGATAATCAGTCGTTTTACAATCAGAGCCTTCCTCAGCTATCGAAACATCCTGCAATGTTGCTATAATCTTTTTACTTTCATATCCACCAACAGCAACACCCTTTGCCCGACTATATATTCCAGAGGTTGCACTATTTGCAAATAACGAATATTCTTCCTTAGATATTCCAGTATCGTAATTTGATTTTGCTATCTCCCATTTTCCAGTTCCAGTATTTAATATCGGACCTTTCATTAATACCATTGTTTTATAGTGATTTTCAAAATCTAGTTTAGAGCCAGATGCAAAATTATCATTTTCTGGCAATTTTGACATATAATCCTTTGATAAATTTATTAATTCTTTTTCAACCTTAGATGCTATTATGACATCACCAGCTTTAAATTCTTTATCATATTTATCAAATAATTCTTCTCGACGTTTTTGTATATCTGGAGGTAATGAAAACATCTTACTAGAAAATGACACATTTATTAGTTCTGATATATCAGATCCACCTAACCATTCAAAAATATCGATTAATTCAAAAAATTGTTCAGATATAATCTTATTGGCATAGAATGCTTGTGATATTAATTCATAGATTTTTTTCATAATTTTATTAGTAACTGGTACATTAACATAACCAACAATATCCGATAGATATTTGTCAGTTACCAATCTATTGAATAGATATAATGCAATAGTAGTTACTCCAGCTATATTATTACTACAAGTATTTTCTGGGATATGAAAATAATCAGTTACTTTAAATCTAGATATAGGATGTTTAATAGTTCGTCCAAAATACGATTTAAATAGGGTATTTGTAATATCTGTATGGCGTATTTTTAATACTTCATCTATTTCAGCATTAGTCAATAGTCTCATATCCTCAAGTCTCCTTTTTTAGCGATCATATTTCATAACTTTTATACATTAAATGCTATATAATTTGTAGATAAAACGAAAATAATTTTCGCTATTAGATAGGTATAAGTCTCTTAAATTTATTTTAGTTGTTACTCTAACTCCGGCATAGTCAGTACCATCTAAGAATCCTGTAACTAGACCAATAGAATTAAATCTGCAATTATCAATATTTCCGTATACATTTATAAAATATTCTCTTAAATCAGCAGTCGAGATTGTAAATACCATTTCTCCAAATACTAATAGCCCAAGATTTGTATCAGTCTCATTAATATTTGGAGGTATCTCAGTTCCATCTGTAAATAGATGACGTATTACGATATCTGTATCAAATTTTTTAGCATAATAATAATAATTGGAACCGACAGTCTTCTTTAGAGCATATTTTGCTTGATCTGATGCAGATAAGTCAGCAGTAATTGGAACAACTCGTAATGGAACAATAGTATCTACAGATTTATCTTTAAACTTAACAGCTTTAATCAGATTGGCAGAATCACTTCCACCAATTCCGACAACAAACCCAAATGTTAATTCATTTTTAAGATTTTCTTGTGTAATAGCAATATCTGCTTTAATTCCAAGATCGGTAGATAGTGTTGTCATTGCAAAGGTCGATCTCTTTTTAAAAAACTGCTCTAATACATAAGTTGCTCCTGGTAATATAACATCATTAAATGTAAATAGTTTACTACCAGTTAATCCATTATATACTTCAACAACGCCTATGAGCTTAGATTCGTGTTTTCCTCTTGAGGATTCTAGCTTTCCATTTATGAAAAGTTCCTCTGATAATCCTAATTTTTCTATAATCTCGCCCATATTAACAATCCCCTTTTCATATTATTCTATAAATACTCTAATGAGTCTATAATTTCCAATTTATCGTTGATTAAAAACCGCTCTTCAGAAGTTAAAGTTGTACTAACCTGCAATGTGTCTGTCAGTGTTATATTATTATGCGAGAATACATTACCTTCAGTATAGTTTTTATCTATTATTTTAATATTATTTAGATAGCTATCAATATTATATGTAGTGGTCATTGAGAATATATTAATAGTAAATGCTTTAAATACTGATAGTATTTTCAATATATATTTCATAAATACATCACTTCCAGATGATGATGATATATTTAAAAATAAATATTGAAATCTGTCAGTTTGAATGTAATCTTCCAATGCTGTTAATATTTTTAATACCGCAGAATCGATATCGGAGATAGCTATTGTCTCAATATAATTAGCTATTAATATATTTTCATCATATAAATAATCTATATATGTCGTTGCAATCGAACCATCTGATTTTTTATAAACATTAGAAGATAGTTTTGATTGCATTGTATATTCTAATAAATTTCGTATTGCTAGATATTCCTTATAATTGCGAGTAGATGTTTTTACTTTAACCAATAGATCATATATCTCTTTATTTCTAAAATATAGATCTACTAGATCCGATGTCTTAGTATACTCACTAGTAGGCAACAATGGAGCATAGTTTGAAGATGATGTATACCCATATTTTTTCATTATATTATTTATTTCGGTTAAACTTCTATCAAAATTAAATTTATAAATAACTGCAATATCTTCAGGATTTGTTATTATATTTCCGGTAAATCCAGATTTTTTACTTAATAATGCTGTTAGCATAGTTATCGAATAAAATAAACTAATTTCTTGTCCAAATATTGGTTCTATTAATAGCAGTTTTTTAAAGGAATCCTTCAATGCCAAACACATTGAAAAGAAATATGTAACTTCAAATGATAAGTTAGATAATGCATATGCAATATCGATATTGATATAATCAGTATTGATATAGTTAAAATTTTCTTTAAGTAGTTTTTGTCTTATGGCCTCGTCAGTCTCATAGCCACCCCAATATATATCATTATTAGTTATATCTGTATATACTAACTTATTTTCCGGCTTTCGTATTTCGGCATCGATGTTAGTTGACTTAATATCAACTTGTGCAAATTCGATATCAAACATCTCATTATATTTTGGAGTAACGAGATCCGCTTCATAGCTAAATATATACTTTCCATTAATATCTTTTTTATGTTGCTTTATTAGTAGGAACTTCTTGACTGAGATATCATCGAATCCAAATATTTTAAATATCTTAAAAAGAACTTCATCAGTTCCTTTAGACACAATCAATGATTCTATATTATCCACTATTTTTCTTCTATATGATAATGGTATATCATCAAATATATTAAGATTGTGGGACTGTAATATTTCTTTAACCATTACTTCATTGAAATATTCTTTCTTATTAAATATATCTAGTGATTCATTAATAGTCATTACAATACTATTAATTAATATAATGAATCCTATATATGCATCAAAATATGTTTGATCTATCGAAAATCTTTTTTTATAATAGTTATTTAATATATATGCCCTGGATAGTTCATAATTTATATTAAATCGATTTTTAATGAATATATTAGACATTTCTCCAGATTGTATAATTTCAAACCTTTTAGCTGTTCTAGCTATAATAAAATTAATTTTATTATCTCCAAGATATCTTAGATATGGACGAGTTGGATATTGCACTATTAACTTATCTATATATCCTAATGCCGATAATATATCTATCTCACTACTAGACATACTATGAACTGGTAGTGTTGTATTAACGCCAACTATTGTATCTTCAATATAAATATTTAAGTAGTCTTCGTTTGCAGGTAATCCATACAGCATTCTATAATAGTTATTAGATTCGATATATTCATCCAATATTTTGGCTCTTTGCAATAAAACGACAGCATCTCTCTTATCGCTTGGTATATTCATTTTAAATTGTAATGCTAATGCCACTTCTTCTGTCGTCAATCCAGCGTCAATCAGTACTTGTTCATCGAATGTTTCATATGTTTCGAATCTGTCTGTTTTAGTATATGCTGATAGATATAAATCATAATTTTTTAAAGTATTCAATGTTTCATATTTAGAAGCTAGATCCTCCCGTTTTATTATAATACTAGATATAAAAGTTATTAAATCATTAGAAATTCCCATGACATATGCTTGATCGAGTAATAAGTCATCCATGCTATCACCTACCTTATTTATATTAAACAAGTAATAAACTATATTATCTTTTTGTTTTCCAGATATAAATATAATACATAAACTTTAAAGTAGGAGGCATTGAAATATGGATCAATTTGAAACAGTTGGAACTAAAAATCCTAAAATTATAGCAGTAGATAGTGAAGCAGTTTTAAAATACTATTTAACTAGAAAGGATCTATCAGATTATGAACTATTTTGTCAATTCATCAATAAAGTTAAATCAACAGTTAGGCATGATTTGAGATATACTAATTATAAATCAGAACTATATAAAATAGGATTAGATAAATGCCAATTTCATCATGGTATAAACTCTGAAATGGCCCCAATAGAAATGCACCATGGGCCAATATTTAGTATGTTTGATATATGTACTATTGTCACAGATCACTTATTAGCTGAAGAGAAGCTGGTTAATAGCTTTATAGTTGCAAATAAGGTATTAATCGAGCATGAAAAGCATCATATACAGCTAGTAATGTTATGTGAAACATGCCATGAAGCTGCAGAAAACGGATCAATATTTGTATCATTTAAACAAGGATTTGGACAATTAGAAAAATTCTTAAAAAAGTATAAAAAAGGTGTAAGTAAAGAGCATATTGGAATAATAAAAGAATATTTAGATTTATCTAAAACATTCAGTGCTACAGATAATGGAATATATGAAATACTAGATCTAGTAAAGAAATATGTAAAAAAATAGTAGATAAGACATATCAATGATATTAATAATAAAGAGGTGGTAAATGTGGATTATATTATTAAATGTATCGTAATATATGCATGTATTAATGCAATATCTACGATACTCAATCAAATTTATAAAAGATATAAAAATAAACAAGTCGAGATGATTAACTTTAGTTCTGAAATAATATCAAATTATGAAACATGGTTGAATCATACTATAAGTATATATATGACAAAATATATAGAAGAAATTAAAGGCAAAGAATTCATTAAAGAAGATGAACTTAATATCAATTCCAATTTTGTAATAGACGGTATTTCATATGTATGTAAAGAAATTTTTTCTAATATGCCTATATTTTATTTAAAATATATGACTACTTTTTATGGGGAAGATAGATTATATACATCAATATATGAAAAGATGAGATTGATATTTGTTAAGTATGTTGAAACTGAAAGAAAAAAAAGATTAAAATAATATTAGGGGAGCTGGAATTTTCCAGCTCCCCCTATTACTCCATATAGTTGCATTAAATTTACTATTTTAGTATACCTACCAATTTTCAAGCGTACATTGCCTGATCGATATTAAATATTTATCCAATATCGATCGGCTGGCGGCCCGGTGCGACAATCCTATATAATACTATCAATTTTTGTAATAACCGTAACACACACCTTCTTTCTATTAGCATAAATGGAGTTATACTAATATATCTTATTTATTTAAACCTATAATCAATAACTGATATAGTCGCAAGCAACATTGATGGTTGCCGTCAGCTAACATATATCAGTTATTATATCAGAGGCTCAAACCAAATTAGCCTTTGTCGACTTGATCGGCTGGTTCAGCATAATTGTTCGCATCTCCAACCTCATCATTGAGATTCATTTTGTCTAGCAATGCGCCAATTCCCATGACATCGCTTGATGTTACAAGCTGGGTAATTTGAGTAACGGTATCATTCTCCAGCTTCATGGATCGTTGAGTAAATAAGGCAAATGTTGCATTTTTGATGCGGAAATACGCATTTGCAAACTTCATGCCGATAACGGGTTCCTCACTTGAGAAGATATTAGACTTTGGCAATTCAGTAACTTCACCATCTGTAACGATGCTAAAGTTATTTTGCCAATACCGGTTGACGCCTTCACGTGCTTGATACTCACCATTCGGATCAGCTTTGATAACCCGATCAATCCCGTATTTTTCAAGGAAATCTTGAAACGTACGTCCGCGGAAGAAGACATATTTTGAAGCGCCGCTAACGATGTGAACAGTACCAGGCTCATAGAAGAATGTGTAAAAAGGCGCATTCTTTTTGTACAGATCAGCATCGCGAAGGCAGATAAGTTTGCCAATTGTATTTACCCACAGGGCGTATCCGAAATTGTGGTACGGATTTTCCTTGGTATACTGGGAGAAAGACTCATCGATGTCGATTACGTTAATAACCTTTTTCTGTGATTGAGCGACTGGAGCAGCACCCTTTGCTTTGTTGTAAGCATCTTTAAAACTTGTAGAACCATTTTGTTGATTTTTCATTTAACATCTCTCCTCTTTTTTAATTAATTTATAGAATATACTAACTTGTTACTACATATATAATATATAATTGATTATTGAAGCTAATGCGGGTACTTTTAGATAAAGAAAAATCGTTGTATTAGCTTTAATATATACATTATATAGTTATGACTTTTATCTATTTCAAACCCTTTTATATAGTCATCAGCTTTAATGTTTTTATTATCTACCACTAGATTAAATAATGAATCTGAATTTAATTCTCTATAATACTCAATTGGTAGCTGATTTGTCTTATATAATGATGCGAATTTTTTTAGTTTATATACTGTACGATCATTACTAGATACTTCCAATGAATTAAAAATATCAATTAGGAATGATAACATATAATCTTTATGGTTTTTTAACTTTAAATCATTTATACCCTTAATAGCTATATCTTTTGTTGTATTCCGATAATAAAATTCAATATTATTAAACTTATGGAATGATGTGTATCTATTTTTAAGAATAAATTCAATATTTCTATATGAGCATTTTTCACATACTTTATTTATTATAAATATCGCATCTTTCTTTATCGATAAAACCTGATGATCTTTTATTTTATTATCAATAAAGAATTTCTTTCGCATATTTTCAAATGCTTTAGACAATTCCTTATTTAATTGAACATCATCTCTTCTTAATAATCCAATACGACGCGTTTGTTCATCTTTTTGAAGAGATGCCAGATATTCAATAGTTTTATCATCTAATAACTCATAATACTGTATCAAATTGAATCCGGCTCTTTTAATATCATACTCATATATATTAGAATTAATTATATAATCTATATCTTGTACATATAGATCTCTTTTCCATAATTTATTATCTAAAGTTAAATCATCTAATAATTTAATCGTTATCAATATCGAGCCCACCATTCTTAAAAAAATAATAAAGAGGGATAGTTTATATAAACTATCCCTACCCTATAAATATTATTTACTTATCAGAAGAATGGATCTCTGAATAAATCGTCAGCGCAACCTCGTATGCGATTTGTCCAGACCATCGATTTATCTTCTTAGACACTTTCAGTTTCTTCATAACAGATTTAACTAACTTGGCAGACTTCTTATTGCAGCTAGCATATAGCTGAATAGCTTTGATAACTGATTTTTTCGAAATTGATTTATCGGTAATATCGGATTGATTAATTAGGATGGCAATCCGATCAATAGCAAATGCTTTATCGAGCGACTCAAGGAGCTCAATGCCGTCCATTGATAATTGGGCATTGTCTCTAATATAATCAACCAACATTTTCCGGAAAACTTTTTTCCGCCGCTTATTAACCTTTTTAGTTTTCTTATAAATAGCCGATACAGTCTTTCTATATTTGTTGGCCTTTATCGGCTTAATTCCGAATACTTTTGTGATATAGCTTGCGAAAATCTTTAGATACTTAGTTTCCCACTCTGCATCGGAGCAGATAAATATTGGGAGAAATTGTTTCTCATTGAATGCTCGCATAATGGTATACATGAGAAACTTATTTTCATATGATTTTAATTCTTTAATATATTTCTTTGCAAATGTTTTATTATTGATAGAACCATCGATCAGCTGCCCATATAGAGCTTCTGATGGACATAACGTGGCTAGACTATCGTTACCGAGGAGCTTTCCATCTTCGCCGTCGATCGGCTTTAGATCCCTCGATATTAGGTAAACATAGCTGTTTTCAAGAACCCTACTATTACTTGTAAATTTCCCAAACTGTTCCTCATTTAGAATAATCATTTTAATCATTTCCTCCTCTTATTTTGGTTTAATTATGATAGTGTGTTATTAATATAATATATAACTATATTTAATAATAAATATAGTTACTCATCACCATACACACCGTCTAATTTGGCATATTCAGAAGTGTAATTTCCATCAAATGTGTCATAGTCGTTTATGACCATAGTTGTAATAATTTTATCAACACCCTCTTCTCCGATCAACGATGAAGAAGATCGTAATTGATTTGCATGTTCTACTATATCGACATAATATGATATTCCATCTTTTTGAAAGCATAATGTTGGATTTTTAGTCATAGTATCTAATGGAACATAGATCTGAATAAGACTACTTTCAGGATCTGGCACAATTAATTGAATACCATTATAGGTTATAGATGCTTGTGCATTTTCAACCTTATCCGTATTGAGAGTTGCTGTACTATATTCTGTTTCTGCTAATATCTCAGGATACTGCTTAAATATATCTAAAATGAAGTTTGCTACATTTTGTAAACTACTAGAATTTTCTACAAAGTTTGTAACTACCATATCATCACTTCCTAATTGGCTGGTATCTACTATGAAGCGATTTCTAATTGCTGGAATTTTATTAAATAAGAATTGAACAAATCTAGTTAGATCCTGCTCATCTTCTTTAAAATAGTTAATAAATGATTCAAATGTCTCTGTTGTAGTAATTATTGGTTTTGGCCTAGAAGCCATGTTGGATATCCTAGGACTAAAAGAACTAACCGACGGTATTTGAAAGACTTCTTGTGTATGCTCAAATATCACATCGATATCTTTTTCAATAGTTTCATATGGTATATGCTGCGGCGGACGCGTATCTCTTTTTATAACATCCTGTATAATACTATTTTCTTGAGTATTCGATTCTTTGATTTTCCTCAAGAATCGATCCTTTAATGATGGTTGCATATTAGTATCCCTCCCAATTTCAAATTCTTTAGACGTATGTGAAATCTCGACATACTTAGTTAATGTTTTACGATCTCTAGTTGTATTAAAATTTTTATAGAAATCTTGAAGATTATCAGATGCGACAAACGATTCTTTTTTAGTTGGAGGCACTGCATACTTATTTTCCGTATATCCCTCCAACACCACATTTACATTGAACTTATTATTGCATTCATCGCATTTTACCATTGTATAATCTTTAGTATAATGTAGCTGACCCTTACAATATTTAACTTTATCATCACTCTTATATCTAGTATGTGGACAATTGAAATTTCCAAGAGATTTATATTCAATATATCCAAAATCTATAATGAATATATTTCCATCTTTATCCATTCCATAATTTTTGTGTTTGTCCATCCCTAGGTCTACAAGAATAAAACCCTCCTTATCTAAGTCTTTTAACATTAATCGCATTCTCTTTTGTATACCATCTTTATTGAATGACTCAGATGTGAATAAAATTGAAATCTTTTGTTGGCATAAGATATAACCATTTAAATCTATATCGTGCGAATCTGGAAAATACACCGATTTATCAGACTTTTCATTTTCATTGAGATTGTCCAGACATCCCTGCTCATCCAACGCTATTTTAAAAACAACTTTTGGATAATTTTTATGAGAAAATACCACCCGGTTAGTCCCACTGTCGACATATTTAAAGCCGAATGGTTTTAATATTTTTTCATACTTTTCAATCTTTTCAATCTGATTAATAGGCCTTTCCACAATATTTCCAATTTTTTCTAGAATTTCCTCTGGCATAATTTTATTTAGTATATTCATTATATATTCCCCCTAAAATATTTATTTGTATCTACATATATAATATATAATCTATTTTAAAAGATACTCGATACTCTTATTTGGATTATAGTGTCTGGCATATAATGGAAGATGTATTTTGGATCTATGACGTATTTCAATATCATATTTTCCAAGATTACAGTCTATCAATCCAGCCACTTTAATTTGAGTTGGCAATATTCTTGGAGTTGTTAATATTGTGATTAATTTATCATTATGGCAATATTTATCAGGCATATTATGAAATCCATTCATATCATTTGTTTGAGCATGTAATACACTTTGATTAGTTAAATTGAATATAAACCCTCTATCTATTTCGAGTATAACATATTGGGCATCTTCAATTCCAATATTATATCTCATATATTTTAGTTTTTCTAGCATTGTTTGATACTCTGTATCGCTTGTTGTATTTATTAGTTTTTTATTACATAATTCACCATACATTTTATAAAATACAAAGTCATTTAAATACTTGATATTATTAATAGAAGATAACCAGGTATAAATACAAGAGTCTATATAGTTTGGAATTAATTTCTTAAAAGCTATATTATGATGTGATAATAATGGAGTATTCGGTTTAATTCCAGTTAATAGTATAGATTTAACATATTGTAATTTAGTTACATGTAATAATGGATACTTAGATGCGGTATCCATCATATTAATATCCAAATTTGTTATAGAAGCTATCCATAACAGCACCATTAACATTATTATTTTTCATTAATTCTTTTTTAAAATTTTTTAATGTACAGTCTAATTCCACGCTCGGAGCTTCTTGTTCATCTTTAGCTAACTTTTTTAAATATTTTCTATAGTTCTTTTTAGATAGTAGTGTATGATCATATGCTTCTGGATTCAATAATGTAATTAGGCCAGATTTGGATTTTAATATATATTTCCTTTCTTTCTTTTTGATACTCTTCTTTTCTTTCTTTATATTATCTATTAATTCAGCTATAGATTTACATTTTTTCGAACATAGCACAGGCACGGTATTTTTTACAGATAATTCTTCTAAGTTCATAGTAATTTGCCAATCATCTTGCTTTATTATATACCGTATAAATGCAAGTTTTCTCTCCTCTGATAATTTAATATAATATTGCTTAACTCGTTTAGATAGTTTAGATATAACAAACTCCTCACGGGTTATATGTTTATTATTATCATACAGATCGCCATTTAATCGTTTAATCTTCGTATTTAGCTTTTTTTGCTTATTAGACTTACTCATACTATATCAACTCCCAAGACCATGTTTTAAACATAAACTTGCAGATCTGTCGACAGTATAGTTATAAACTAACAGTCGTAAAAATTCTACATTGGGTATCTCATATCCATTTTTCTTTTTAAATTTCTCTTTTGCTATTTTAAATTTCTTAGGTATAAATAAGTCCTTAGAAATATCAACTACCTTATTATTAGAATATATATCTATTAAATCTTTAATATTTTTTATATACTCCTTAGAATCTATTACATGGCTAGATATGTGTATAAATTTTATATTAAATAAAATATTATTTAAATATACATCGTGGATCTCTTTAAATATCTCTTGATTTGCCACAATAGAACCATCAGACGTTCGTAAAACTCCATTCTTTTGTGATATAATCCATTTATATATCCATTCACGACAAGCAAGTACTGATATTAAAGAATCAGAATATACATTGATACTTATTGGATATGATAATATTTTACTATCAACTTTTTTAATCATTTTTTCAAATGTCTTTAAGCTAAATAGTATAGCATATGCTTCGCCGAAATTATTAGTTCCATCTTTAAAGAACTTATTTCCTTCAGCTATTTTTTTATTATTTATATAGATTTTAAATGATGCTGAGCATGATTTAATCTTTTTCTCAGTGTTTATAATTGACGATCCGTCGGTAAAAATTTCGAATAACATTACATGCATTACCTCCTTTAATGCTTTTATAAATATTAATTTTCTTATCTTCTTTTTTATCATCGCAGTCAATAAATTCTGCAAACATCGTGATATCCCAATAATTTAAACCGCCATCGATATCTAGTAATATTTCTTGCATCTTTTCACCTCTAAGCGGCTCCGTTATTCTGGTAATTTTAGCATATTTACCTCTATACTTTTCCATATAACTCCTAAATGTAAATTGGCCAACTTTTTGACCATCAACTAAATTTTCTCGTATTTTAACAGTAGTTCCAACTCTCATAGTAAAACTCCTCCTCTAATTTGCTTGAGCTATTGTAATATGGTGGATAGTTCCATGAACATCCTTGAGTACTAGTGTTGTTCTATAATCTTTAGAGTCAGCGTCGCGAATTACATCAATTATGACAGCATCTTTTAATTCAGGAATTCCGTGATATAAATCCTGGGCACCATAATAACATCTAGCAAGAATATTGCTCATAATATAGACCCTCCTCTTTTTACTTTATAAAATAAAATCTAGGAAGAGATTGATTTCTCTTCCTAGATCTATTTTTATTCAGATTCTGCCATTTCATCTAGTAACTTTTCAAACTCATCTATTTTAATGAATCCACGATAATATAATTTTTTAATTTTTAAATAAGTAGGTATGATATCCTTAATATTCTCATATTTCATAGATAGTTCCTGTAGATATGAATATGATACTTTAATATTTTCTGGGATATATTGTTTATATGCTTTGAAGAAATCATGCGGTTCTCCGAAGGTAATGTGTTGAAGAGGGATAAATACCTCAGGACACATATTTGAATGAATAAGAGCATGTAATGTTTTATCTAGGGAAACTAAACCAATCATATTTGTATAGTGTAGATACATAATTTCATCAGCTATATCTGTATATACTAATGACTCATTGTTTGATAGTCTTTTATAAATTACAATTACTATAATATCCTCCATCGGGAAAGGCGAGTGGTGAATCTCAATAGAGAACTTCTTTTCTTGTGTATTTTTAATATTTTTATATAAAAATGATGAATCCATACTCATATGCTTTTTTAGAAAGCTAACTAATGACTTATATTCAAATGAATCTCTAACTAATATCTTTATTTTCTTAACTGCTTTAGAGAAATTCTTTTCATCTTCTGGATCTATATCAGTTTCAAATTCGACTCGTTTTAATAATTCTATATCTATATCTTCAATTATATCCTCATTATCTGAGATAGATTGTAGATTCTTATTTATTTTTGGAATTTTCATCTATAGTATCTCCTTTCGTGTATATAATATATAATTCAGACATTATTTAAGTGTTATTTAGTCTAAATACCATTTATCCTCTTATTTTATCTAATAAAATATACTCCATATTATATGAACTCAATAATATCCATATTACGGATTTCATATAGGTATATAGTTTATTATTCTCATATATATAAGTATTGTCAGAAAATTTAGATAATTCATCTAAGCTTAAGCTTATAAATACATCAGATAGGGTACTTAATGGGAGTTCTGATTCATAATACTCACTATCGATATGAGATCTATATATATTATGCATATTAGTTATTAACCTATCTTGTGTCGTATTAACGAGTATTGCATCAGCATTAATATCAATTGAATTTTTATCAATTAAGGACGATAATTTTAAACACTTTTTAGATCTATTATATTGAATTTTATCAAACTCAAGAGTATAGGTGGAATAGTTTGAGTCTGATATTATATTAAAAGTTCTATATAATTCTCTTATTAAATATATAGGAAGTTTAAAATGAATAGTAATATGAAATAATTTATTTAAATCTTCCCTAGATATCTCATCATTAGATTGTAATATATTAAAATATCTAGTGACTAGATATTTAATATCGTGTATTATATTAAACTCCAACTTATGAACATAATTTATTGGATATGATATATAATCACCACGAAGATTTTTAGTAGAATTTGAGTTAATAAATGATAATATATCAGTCAGTAATGAACTTAGATTATCTTTAAATGTATTATCAATTTCTGTATATATTATATCTAGAATATTAGAAATAGACAGTCTAAGATAATAATAAGTCTGTGTCTCAATTAATACATTTTGATTATTATTTGATAGTATAAATTTAAACATTTCATTTTGTATATCATTATCTTTATCTATTCTTATTATAGCAAAAGAATGTTTAAATAACACAGGATCTATTTGTGTATTATTATTTTTGTAATTACCATTTAAGATATTAGTCATATAGATAGACATATTGATTAAATTTGGGGTAATATAAAGTAGTTTCATCTATGTTCCTACCTTTACATATTAATAATATACTTATTATTATGGTATAAATAAAATAGAAAATAAAGTATAACTCATATGAGTTATACTTTATCAGTTTTTGAATCTGGGTTTGTATTATCTTGTATTATAGTATCAGAACTAGTATCTGGTTTTTTAAAAAATACTGGAGGATTGACAGATTTATGATGAACATGACCAGCTAAACTGGCAACTAAAAATGAGTTAAATAAGCATAGCACATAAGGTTTCCAATCATTCATATCTGTTCCACGTGCGCCATTTACTAATAGTAAGACAATATATGATATTATAATAGTATAGAAATCCGTTGGAATACATATACTTAATCTATCAACCAATTTTTTAGTATTTTGTACAATGAGATATATTAATAATGAAATACTACTTATTGTGGCCAAAGATTCCCATGTAAATAGCTGAGAGTCCAAATCAAATACCTCCTCCTTTTTAGCTAAATAAGTTTATTAGTATGTTTTTATAATAAAATATATATTATATATGTAGAAAGTAGGTGATGTAGAATATAATTTATATAATAACACAAGATTAAACTTTTAAAGGAGTGATTTATAATTATGCCTCAATTCAACAATGAAAAATCAAACCAAGTCAATAGTAATTCATTCGGTTTCGTTAGCAGAAATTATCAAACCATGACTGCCTTATCTATCAATTATTTTAATGCCATGGCCACTATAGGTATTCATCTTCCAGATGGAAATTCTAAGAATGATTACCCTACGTTTAATTATGCCGAAGGAATTAAAGCATATCTTCAACCAAAAGATTGTAAACTTATCTACAAAGCAGGAAAGAAAGCGCTTAAACAACTAGAAGAAACCGGCGAATTTAAAGAATTTGGATTACCATTAAAAAGAGGTCTTATCCAAATTGCTCAAGCAAAAGATTTGAAAAAGAAATTAAAAGAATTAAAAGATGATAATATGCCAGCAAATATTTGTAAAGACAGTATTAATCCAACTGATGTTTGTGTTGTTATATATACAGAGTTGGATGATTCCAAGAAAACCGACAAATATCTAATCCACTCATTTAATGTCGATACTGTCATCACCGGATATTCTCCAGATACTGGAAAATACAATATGGAACCTGACATTATTGAATTTGAATATTTCTTAGATGCCTTAAATGATTTTGCAAAAGCAATGACAAATGGATATACCCATTCGATGAAACATGATTCCAGGTTTGATCGTAAAAAATGGGAACGAATGGCCTTTGAACTTGCAACTAATCTAGGTGTCGATCTATCGAAACCTTCACGACCATCAAAACCGGGAGTTAATTGGGGAAATAGTTCATCCGAGTCTAATCAAAGTAGTCGAGGATCTGCATCGTCTGATTCAGTTCAAACAATCGAAGTCGATAGTAGCGATGCAGACATTGATACCATCATATCTCAAATGTTGCATTAGTTCCCTAGTATCTATATAGAATAATTGGAGGGTTGTTGTATGACTGAAACTAGATTTATAAAAGGTCAAAAACAAAGCGTGTTGCAAGATTGGGTTATGGACTTATGCTCTTTACGGATGCAAGGTACTTTAATATCTGCTATCCGGGGTTGTGATGGAGTAACCAAGGAAGATATATCTAAGAAATTTGTAAGGGCATTACGAAGTGATATCATGAATAGTGCCGCAGTTGGCTATGTTCCAAAATTTATCCAGTTTGATGTAACTGAAGAAGATATTGCAATCTTCTTAAAACAACCAGATCAGTATCCAGTACATTGGCTAATGCATTTTATACATGCCATAGAAGTTATTGGATATATGCACCCAATACAATATAAATCGAATTGGTATACATCTTTATATTTCAGATTAGCGGACATGTTGCATATGAATCCAGAATCTCAAAGCCAGTTTTTCGAACGTCTTAGTGACGGAAGTAAACACGACTGTTGGAAATCATAATGTAAAAAGGATGTTTTATTTATGAACTCAATATATAATATAGATAAAGAAAATATTCTTTTCTTGAATTATAATACCATACTACTTCAAAGTATGGGATTTATTGAGTTGATGAAAACGGCTGGTTTGGGAGATAATGAATTATATCTCCTAGACCAGCATAAAATACTAAATCTTGTATTAAACACACTCATTAAATGCCCAGCTAAATTGCTAGACCCAATAATAACGAATGAGGAATATTTACAGGTTATTAATAAAAAATTTTATGATATTTCATATCTATCTCCTATGACAAATATATCTACAATTGCTACCATATTATCAAAACAAGAATTTACAAATAAAGTTTATATAGCATCACCAAAATATTTTAATGGTGAAGCTGTATATACGGCCTGCTTACAATCTTTTTTTGATATATTTGATATTGATAAAGTGGCAAAATTTATTAATGATAATGGAATAACATCAATATTCTTACATGATATGGGTATGGCATATAATTTAATTACTAAAGCAGATATCAATATAAAAGGAATGACATTTATTATATCAAAATTAAGTTATAATTTTAAAAGGGAAAATGACACATTTACAAGTCTATATCCAGAAATATTCGAGTTAAAAGAAAATGACATGTTCGATTTGGCGTTTATGGATCTATTTTAAAAATACATTAATAAAGGGGATTTTTACATTGAACAGACAATATTTTCACTCAAATATCTCACAACCTTATCTTTTTCATAATACGGTAGATCATACATTAAAATTAATCATTAGCGTAATTAGTTCCACATTTGGTCCTGGTGGTACGCATAATATCTTCTTAAATGGTGCAGAAATTAGAGCATCGAAAGATGGGCTTGAGAATTTAACGATGATTAAAATGGATGGAACTATTCCTAGAGCTATCCATCAAATGCTTATGAATGTAGCAGCTAGTCAGGCTAACGATGTTGGGGATGGAACGAGTTCAGCAATTTTAATTGCAGCAGCCGTATATAGCAGATTACGAAATGATGAAGTGTTATGGGATAAATATACAAATTCCGAAATATATGATGCAATGCAGCAAATCCAACACGAATTGATTAAACGATTAACTGAATATTCTTTTAAGATTTCAGAAGATGCAGAAGTTAAGGATGTAATTCACACTTCTACTGATGCAAATAAAGATTTGACTGATACGCTATTTGATTTATACAAGAATGTAGATAATATTGCAAATAAGAATATTTTGATTGACTACAGTTCTACAAATGTGAGCTATTTTAAAACCGTTCAAGGCGTAGAACTATATGGAAAATTGATGAATAAAGCATTTGGAAATAAAAATGACGTAGAATGTAATTTACAAAATGTGGAGATATTAATTATCGATGGTAAAGTAAATATCATGAATGATATATTAACCTATGTTAATAAGCTAAAGGTTCATAATAAATCATTGCTTGTCATATGTAGTGGAGTTAATGAAAACTTTTATAGATATATCGAGGGAATTCATAAGAGTCAACCAGAATTATTGAAAAATTTCTGTGTGGCATATAGTACTGCTAATACTATTATGGATAAAGATACATTTTATGATATTTTAAATATAACAAATTGTGGATATCTTCAAGAAAATACAGAAATATCAACAGACTCTATCGATCAGCTAATTAAGGGAGAGGCTTCAAGAGTTGTTATTAAAAATAATAGAATCACACTAGGAGGATTTACGCAATCCGATTCATTTATTGAGTATCTAGATGGATTAAATACTGATATGATAGATATATCAAACCAGTTAACTTCTGGGCAACTAGATTCAGATACTGTGTCAAAACTAACAATTCAAAAGAATTCCTTATTAACTAGATATCATAAATTGAAAGATGGGGTCACCACATTATTCATTGGTGGAGATTCTCCACAACGCAAGAGTATTTTATATAGATTAGCTGAAGATGGATTAAAAGCATTACAATCTACCTTAGCATATGGATATTTTTATGGATGTAATACGACAGTTCCAAATACATTATCTCAGATGATGTATTCTCAGCTAGAAATCGATAAAGGAAATCCTTCAATTTATTATCATCTTGAAATGGTAATTCTTGAAGCTTATGTTGATGTATATAAGAAATTGATTTCTAATAGTGCAAATATTGAAGATATTGAAATAATGAAAATTATAATGGGACCAAATTTTGAAACTAATTATGATGATATGAATGATAAAATATTAATAACCGATGGAAAACCTCTATTATACCCAATCGATTTAAGAGGTGATGGTCATCAAATATTGAATCCAGCAAAAACAGATATTAATATCATTCAAAAATCATTGGATGTGGCATTACTATTAGCTACAACTAATACAATATTAACTGATCAGTTGGAATTTGAAGGAACATTAGATTGATCTAATATAAAATTGTCCATAGCATACTTCTATTGCTATGGACAATTATTTTACTATGAAAGAGGTGTTTTAGTCGATGGAACTATCTTTAGATCAGTATTTAACCAATCCTTCTGGAAAAGGATCAGCTGTATTAAATATGAAATATATAAAAGAAGAATACAACTCAAGATATGAAAAATTGCTTGAACTTCATAAAAAATTTGAGACTAAGATATATAGATATAGGGATATATATTATCTCTATATTAAGATTCCATCCGAAACTAAAAAAGGCATATTATATGACACAGTTATTCGATTTGAAAAAGGAACATATAGCTCTACTACGAATATTAAAGATTGGAATATAAAAGCCATATGCAATTCTCCATCATTTGTATTTACATATACAAATACTTTTAAAACGAATAATCTATTAATAGACGAGCTTAGATCTATATTACCTAAAGAAGCTATCAATAAACCGGCTAAGATAAGAAATCCAAATCACGTTGTTGGATTTGAAAAAACGATATATTATACATGTTTATATATATTAGATAATTATAGTAGTATAACTACATTAAATCAGTTATCCGATAAACTAAATCTAAAAGAGCTTAAATCTGAATTATTAAACTTTGATATACTAATGGAGTTAATCAAAAAAGAACATATCAAAACTATCCAAGAAAAAAAGAAGGAAAAGAAGAAAAATGCAAAGATTATTTCTAATATAGCACGCGCAGATAGATATAATAGAGATAATAATACAGCATTTTCTCAAACAACTAAGAGTTCGAAGACTCCGAGTAATGCCGTAAAATCTAAAATTGTGAAAAAAGCTAAAATAATTAAGTAATTATATATTATATATATAAATATGGATTGGTTATAAAAGGAGTTGAAGATTTAATTAATGATAGCAGATGTTCATAAGCCAAAAAAGTATTTAAACATAAAAAGTACAATATTTCGTAAGGGGAAGAAAGATATCATTATATGTGATTTCGACCAAATATTCAATATCGAAAAGAAGAATTTAAATATCTTCTATATATCAAGACCAGCATTCTATAATAAAGCATCTCTTATATGTGATACATTGAATATCTTTATGAAATACTATGACAAAGATAATGAATTAATAACATGCTATATTAACTTAAAAACGATGTGTGATTTATCAAATATGAGATATTCTTTCAATAGTTTCTTGGACGATATCGTAAATCGCCTATTCAGTCCTTCTATGATCAAAAAAATAGAATTGTTCGTAGAAGATCAGTATCGGATTAATCTAGAATCATCCAATGAAAAAGAAAGGTATAGTGATAATCCACAGCAATTTACTAACGATCATGGCAAAATATTAATGTCTATCAGCACAGCTATCAAAATTTGTATTCCAATCATATCACATTTCTATTCAGTGAGAGATGATATGGTTAGTCACTTATCGCTAAAAAATTATCTATACACATGTTTTTATAATTTATTTCCAATATTTGAAAAAGATACCAATATATATAATAAGATATATGCCACAGTTGATAATGCAATAAATACATCAACTTATAGAGATCCTGGTATGTGGAAACGTAATAAGAATAAAGGAATAACGCCAACGATCGCAAAAAATAGAATAACCAAAATGGTTATTCAAGATTTGATGTATAAATACACATTTAATGCGATAATGATCAATCTTAATTATGCTGGAATTAGAAAAGCTTTAAAGTATCTAGTCGAAGGAAAGGATACGCATGATTATATAGATATCAATACAAAACGATTCAATAATAAGATGTCTGGATTAGAACAATTAGAGATGAATGCTGCCAGAGTCGATGAACGAGATATTATTATCTCTAGCTATGGTAGTAAAAGTAAGATTAAACGATTAGAAGCTAAATATAATGTGGAAATTAAAGATGAAGATATTGAGTTCTATAAAGATAATATAGAACTTAATGGATTCCAGACTAGTATAATTCTTCAGTTCTTTGCCGAGGACTTTAAGGGAATGGAGAATATGAAATTTATTAAAAGAAAAGATTTCTATAGAATGTTAATCATAATGAAGACATATCTCAAAAGAAAAGGATTTAAGATGTTACCAGAACTGATATCTGGCAACATCTCAAAGAGAATTAAGGGAAGAAGGATTGGAAATAAAAAGCTTGCAAAAATAAAACAATCTCCAAGGTATATCAATTTGTTGCAACAATATAAAGATGTTTCTAGTTCTGTAACAGAAAACCTAATTCTAAAATATATCTCTGTATTCATAAATACCCCATTCACCTACGTGGACCACAATAGGCCCGATTTACTACAAATTGATATCAAAGTACAAGAAGAATTAATTTCCGACGAGCTAATACGACTAATAGAGGCCTTCTAATTATATATAGTTATATAAGAAAGGATGATTGACTATGAAAGAAATAACTTTCGAACTGACAAATAAATGCTTTAATAAATGTTTGCATTGTTCATCTTATGCCGATCCAAATAGGGTGGATATTTTGGATATTGGCGTAATAAAAGATACTATAGATAAATATAATCCGGAATATGTAAATATTAGCGGAGGAGAACCTATGTTATATCTAAGGGTATATGAATTACTAGAATATTTAAACCGTAAAAATATAAAAGTAAATTTATATACATCAGGATATGGTTATTCTATAGCTGAGATAGAAAATATATCATCATATAAATATGCAATCAATACGATTGTTTTTCCAGTCCATAGCGACAGGCGTAATATATTTAATTTTATGGCAGATACTAACTCATATTCAGAGACTATGCTCAGTATTGATGCTGCTTTAAAATTTAATATGAATGTATCAATTCATATAGTCCCAACAACTGTCAATATATATTCATTAGATGATACTATTCAATATTTAATAAGTATAGGAATTAAAGAGATAAAATTATTAAAACTAGTAAATCAAGGACGATGTTTTAATAACCAGTATCTTATATTAGATGACAGAATTTTAAAGGAACAAATAAACTATTTGTTTAAAAAATATTATGATGTTGTAAAAATCGGATTGCCATTCTCTAGTGGAAAATGCACAGCTGGCATAGATAAATTGGTTATGCTTGCCAATGGGATTATTATTCCATGTGAAAGTTATAAGGATGGGTATTCAAAATGTAAACGAATATAGTCGATATAATAAAGAGAGGATAGTGATCATATCGCTAATTGTTGGAAATATAGTCCGATAGATAAATTAAAACCACATGAATGTACTAATTGTAAATGGAAAAATAATACGTGTCCATATATATGGTTACAAAATCGACCAAAAAATTGTAAGCCATTAAGCGACATTCTTTAAGGGGGATTATCGAAATGTCATTTATAAATATAAGTAAAGTTACCTTAGAAAATGCTGGAGATATTAGAGATGTCATGGGAGATGTAGTTCTTGTAACAGCATCTATAACACATGATTATATTTTACAGAAGAAGTATACTGAAGCATTAGAAAGCTTACGACTATTAAATTGCTCTATTAAACAACTTGAATATGCACTAAATTATCATAATAATAAGGAGAGTGTGTGAGATGGGATTTACAACAGATCCAAATCACCCAGAATTAGGACGCGGAATTGATGATATCAAAGTTGAACTAAATAAAGTATATTTAGTTTTATCACAGACCGAGATTGATAAGGGATTTGTAAAGCCGTATCGAACTAGCTATGTTCATCTAACTTGTAATAAGGCGACGTCGATTAATACGAAAATCGCAGAGACATATGCCACTGATCCATATTTCTATAGTAGCACTTATTGTTGCCACTGTTCGATGCACAGACCCCTAAAAGAATTTATTTGGAGTCCTGATGGTGAATCTATGGACCCTGGAGATAGAATAATCGTAGACTATGATATTAATGGTTAGACTATCAAACCATAATTAGAAATAAATGATAATAACAGATTAAGGTCTGTTATTATCATTTTATTTATATTTTATAAAATGAAAGGGTGTTTATAATGTCGAAAATTATACTAAAAAATGACCCCAATACAACTAAGGCAGTTTCTGACTCTAAAAAGAAACTCAATAAACGTGACAATTTAAGTACAAAAATAGCTAAATTTAAAAAGACAGATATTAAAAGTAAGAAAAAATATACAAAGAAGATTAAAAATCTTATAGAGATTATGAACAATACAAACTTAAGCAATACTGATAAATTTATGTGTGGTACTTGTAAGAATATTGTTTTATTCAATGATCAGAATCAATCATATATGAATATAACTGGTAGAGTTAGTAAAAAGAACTTTAGTAAACTATCTAACAAGCTATCAGCAACCCATATATTGATTAGCTCAGGGCAATCAACGTATCATAAGATCCCATATAAACTATATAAAGAATTATCAAAGATAAAATTTATGACATTGAAATTTAATGTTGATCTATTAGAAGACGGTGAAGAGGAATATGACAATGTATTTAGTCACACATATACTATTCAACATATGAATTTCTTATTTGGTCTATTGAATAAATTATCTGGATTACGAGAATTTATGAAATTGTATCACGTATCTATTGGGTGGTATTCTGTAACTGAAATTACTGAAACTATTAAGATATTATATAAAAATAATACGTATAAAGAAACTACATTTAGCGACTTTTTACGTACGTATGGCCTAAACATATACTTATAGGAGGAATTGCAAATGATATATCGAATTGTGCCAACCGCTACTGGAAAAAGACTTATTAAGAGTCTAAAGGAATCTAAAATACCTAAACCAAAGAAAGTTAAGAAGATTAAGGATACAAGAAACTTGCTAAGTATATATAAATATGTAAAGAAGCACAATAAACCAGATGTAAAGTCAATAATAATCTACGATAATGATAAAGAGATATTTAGATTCGATGGATCAATTCCTAAGAAAAAGTTAAATAAGATTACAAGTAGATATAAAAATGCCACAGTTATGATAGAATTGGCGGCTGATTTATATAAGAAGATACCACTTAGTTTATATAAAAAATTAAGTAAAATTAGATTCATGCAATTTACAAGATCGTATGAGCTATTATCTCCAGAAGGAACAGATACTTCTCAGTATAGTTGGTATGACATTCCAACAATGACTGAGTATGTATTATCTATAGCTCAACTTTTAAAGCTAATAACATTTGAAACAGAATTTGATCGAACAAATGAAATATTTATATCTGCCAAATTCTATATATTGAGTGTATCGAATAAAGAATGTGAAATTCTATACACCAATGGACAGATTAGAAAGATTAAGTATTCAAAATTCTTAAAATTATACGATTTAAAGACGAAAAATAAACCAATAAAATATAAAAATAAAAGATAGCCATGTGGCTATCTTTTTTAAGGGAAGTGGGAAAGTTGAAAGATATTATCATAAAAGAAAATCTTATTTTGAAAATGTGTAATAAGAAATTTTCACGATGTTCCTATTCGGTATTCTTATATCTATTAACAATATTAAATTCTGAGTATCCAATATTTATAAGAAATATTGATATTCATAAAGCTATTGGATTTAACGAATCATCTATATCATCGGCATTAAATATGCTAGTTAAAGAAAGCATACTACAAAAAGGAAAGACATCAAATAGAAAATTAGGATTTAAATTATGGAAGGATTGATTTAAATGCTTAACATAGTAAATATGGATTGTCCAGATAATATTAATTTAACTACAATCATCGATACATTTGTATCACTAAATACACTAAAAGGTTTAGAAATTATACCTAGCATAGATACTAAAATTATAATTGCAGATGTAAAGCATAAGAAAGATTTATATAATTCTTGTATATTTCCATACAATAACAAGGAATATCCAGGAGATCATAGTTTCAGATCTTGGTGTGGCATTACTAGTGATACAATTTATATATTTGTAGACGATATTGAAACAACATCAAGTATCATATGGTTGATTATACATGAATTGATTCATAGATCTGTATTAACAAATAGAATGATGTATTTATATATGAATACCTTGAGGCTTGAATATGTTACAAATACATTGAAAAGTGAAAATATACAAGAGTATTATACTGACGTATATTCTAGTACAGTTGATTCAATTCACGATAATGATCCAGAGGAAAGAATGGCTAATGATATTGCAACCACGCTTACTGGGTATATGTATGATAGTCAGTGGTGGCGACTTAGACATAAAGAGTATAACCAAGTAAAATAATATATAAATAATTAGTTGGAGGTTGTAATTATGGGAATGTTTAGCGATATCGCATACGATACGATTATTGAAAAGTTAAATACTGAAATAGAAAAGAGAAGATTAAAAATAGCCAATATGGATGATAAAAATGCAATAAAAAAGGAGAAGTATATCATATCCGGAATAGAAGTTGCTATTAAAACGATACGCGGCTGTTATTAGACAATGCTGGATAAAGATTTTGATGAAGGAAAAAAACGTATAGCTGATATCTTACTACAGCAACCTAAATCGAGATATAATTTAGATAAAAGTTATATTTATATGAGATGTATATTTTGTGGCGATAGTGCTGCTGATAGAAATGCAGCAAGCTTAAACATTAAAGTTCCAGATAAAGATAATCCAAGATGGCTATATAATTGCTTTCGTTCTGGTTGTAGTTCTCATGGTTATATCACATCAGAATTCTTACGACTTCTAGATTATAATAATCATGAAACTAATGTATATCTTAAAAGAATTAATAAATCATCAAAAAAGAATGTCAGATTTAATGAGAAAAGAAAACGATATATCGTGAATTTTCCAAATCCAAATACTAAACTATCTATTGCTAAACTTAATTATATCAATAAGCGGTTAGGTACTAATATATCACTAAATGAGTTAAATAGCTTAAAAATTCATACAGCTCTAAAAGAGCTGTATGAGTATAATGAAATAAAACCACCAGTAAAAAAACAAGTATTTTATAGTAAATTATCAGACTATGGCCTAGCATTTATTAGCGTATATAATGATTATTTGATTGTGAGAAATGTTACTAAAAATAGAGAAATTAATAGATATACGATTGTAGATATAGAGGAAGATGATACTGTATTAGATAAATTTAAATTTTATACAATTCCTTTTAAACTTAATTTATTATCATCAGCTCCAGCTGTTATTAATATGGCAGAGGGTGCATTTGATATTTTATCTATATATTATAATTTGGATATAGATAGAGATAAAAAATATGATAATCAAATCTTTCTATCGGTATCTGGTTCTAGCTATAAGAAAGTTCTAATTCATTTTATACGACAATATGGATTAGTCGATTGTATTATTAATATCTTTTCTGATAAGGATATTAATATAGATACTTATAAAAAACTTAATAAAGAAATTAAGAAATATACTAACTATCTAGAAATGACTATATATTATAATAAAATGGATAATGAAAAAGATTTTGGAGTTCCATTAGCCAATATTAAATTGCAAAAGAATATTATATATTAATAAGAGGAGGTTTTTATTCATGAATAAATTCGCATTACTAATGGGTGTTGAAAAAGCCAAGATATTATGCTTATCTATGGTAGATATTGTAGATGCTGAAATGTCCGAACAGTTGGTTAAGTTAGACAGAAGAATAGCCAATAATGAGGATGTCGATATAACAAAATTGGATATTTTAAATATTTCTGTAAAAATTGATTTAATATATGAGATATCCAATCGATTGATATTGGGAAGAGATATAAAATTTAGATTATCAGATAAAGAAATTCAGATTATCAAATTAATCATAACCAAATTTGATAATCTTCGGTTGGTATTAATGGTTTCTCATGAATTAATGCCGCTAGACGAATCTATATTTGATGATAATTTTTATTCTGCAAAATATGATAAGGTATATAAATATATATGCTAATTCAACATGTCGCTAGATATTTACATTATGTATTTTTAGTATATAACATAATTGTATTATTTCTTATATTCATATCTTTAATATTTACTAGTGCCTTTATATTTAATCACGCATATCTTCATTCAAATCATCCTATAGTATACATGAGTATTTTTACAACAATAACAACCATATTATTAATCATAACTATTATGAATTTATCATCTATATCTATAAAATAGTATGGGAGGTTGTGTTGGAACTATGTTTAATGAAATTGCTAGTGGAAAACCAAAACATGAATTAGAAACATATGCTATAGATTTAGATGGAACATTAGCCCATTATGATCATTATCGAGGAAATGGAATAATAGGAAAACCAATTCCTTTAATGGTCGAAAAAGTTAAGGAGTGGTTATCTAATGGTATTAGCATTAAAATATTAACAGCAAGAGCTTCGACTTCAAATAAAAATAGAGATACTGAGATAGAAGCTATTAAAAAATGGTGTATTGAAGTTTTTGGTAAGGAATTTCCAGTAACTGCTGAAAAAGACTTCCATATAACGAAGATATATGATGATCGAGCTTATCATGTTAAAAAGAATACAGGAATGATAATCGGAGATGATTAACTATGATAAAGCATGGGCAGTTAATCATTGAAATACAATATCATGGAGAATGGTATAAAGTACGTTGGTTCGATACCATTTATGGAGAATACAGAATTGAAATAAATGGAAATCAGAAAGATATTAAAAAATCGTGGGTTGAAAATTCCCGATAACTAGATATTCAAATTAGGGAATTAAGAAAAGGGTGATTAGTATGACCAATGATACTATTAAAAGGCATTTGAATTATATAAGAAAGTTGGCAATGATTAGAAGATTATTATGCATATTTAGATTTCACGAACCAATAAAGCAAATCGATCCATTTGGATTTGGAGACGAAATTGTTGGTTGTAGATATTGTGACGTAATAAATATCAAATTATGTGTAAAAATTAATAAATGAATGGATAAGCTAAATAGTTAAATTACTGCAATTAAGAAAGGGTGATTGGTATGTCTAATGATACTATTAAAATTTCAGATCTAGCAATACTTATGGATAAAGCTAAGAAATATGATGAATTATTAATCATTAATAAAAGAGTTGAATTGTCATGTTCTTTTTGTGGTAAGTCACAATCTAGCGTACGTTTAGTTGCAGGTCCTAGAGTTAATATATGCGAAGAGTGTGTCGAATTATGTAACTCAATTCTCGGATTTACGACAGCAAATGCTAGTATTTGTACTTCCAGATGTGAAATTAGAGATAATAGAAAAGAAGAGGATATCTGATGGATTATAAATTAATAACTCTACAAGAATTAAATGATAAATCTGTATTACCATATAGAAAAAAAGGATCTAATAAATCGGGAGCCGAATGTCCTATCTGTAAAAGTGAAATGATTTATCCAGATAATGCAGTATTCTTAAGCAATCCACCTCAAAAAAGAATTAAATGTTTAACTTGTAATTATTTTACTAATATATTAGCTTAATCTATAATAGAAAGGTAGTTATAGTATAATGAATATGATTATAGGTGGATCACTCATGGTTTGTGGAATATTACTGTTAGCATGTTCATATACTCTATGTAGATTTTCCATATCATTATTGCGAAATAATTTTTGATATATAATCATATTGTATAAATCTTCTAAATAAAGAAGCTACTTATAGTAAGTGGCTTCTTTTTTATCGTGACCAAATCCAATTATATATTATATATGTGTAAACTAAAAAATATAATATAAAAGGATGGGATTGAAATGACTACAAGATTTAAGGGGCTTACAGTTACACTTATTAGAGATACGCGAGAAGATGATGCTCAACACATTATTGACGCTATAAATATGATTAAAGGTGTTATGAATGTTATTCCAATTAATTCCGAATCAGATGATTGGATAATAGAATCGCGACTTAAGGCAGATATACGATCAAAAATGTATGATATACTAAAATAAACTATTGTAACGGAAAACTTTATGAAATTATAATATTATAATCTAAGTAGATCATAATTAATTGTAATAAATAATATTGTTATTATAATAAAGGAGTGTTTAGTTAACGATGCTAGTAATTAATGAAAATGGATGGAATGAGCTACGATTGGCTAATTGTTCAGAAAGAATTGGATGTTTGAATAATATCTATGACAACTGTTTAGATGCGTTTATACGTGCATTACAAAATAACATACCAGCCACAGTTTATTTTGATGCAGAAGGCTATGATTTTCATCTTATATCATCATATTATAAAAGTTATGTTATTGTAGATGCCGATACTGTAATTGTATATGAAGATAAAAAGAATATCGTGGAATTAGCCAAAGAACTATATTCTGATATTAAGAATAATTTTTCATATTGGACATCTTGGGATTTGGACGGAGATGAAACTAATGAGGAATTATTATCCAATATTGAAAAATTGACATTGAAACTAGATGCATTAAATGCTGAAATCTTATTGCGTGAAAATAAGATATAGGTACAGAGAATAAAGAAGCTACTTATAATAAGTAGCTTCTTTTTTTATTGTATTAGTAAGACATTTTATTAAAGTGTGTATAATATGATATTAAGAGGAGTGTATAATATGAAAGTTCTTAATGTCCAGAAATTAATAGAGACACAATCTCAAGTTCATAAAGATAGATTATTATCTCAATTTTCTAGACTATTAGATTCAACTCCATCATTTGTTACATATTATTCAATAGATGAGGTAAACTCAACTACAGAAATTGGAACAAGAGACATAATGGATTATGTCAATACGGATTCACCTGTTAAGTTTAAAAAAATAACTAGTATGCCATTATATTCATTAAATGCTATAACAGCCGAAATCTCATATGATGAAACATTAGGGGTATATACAGAATTTGAAGATGATGGATTATGTCTAGAATCAGTATTAAAACCATTACCTGGTGATCATTTTATTATTCCAGATTTTAATACTGAAATTATTTTTGCTATAACAGAAGTAAAGATACGTGCGATTAGAGGACGGGATCATTATATAATAAGCTATGCTGTAGTGCAAACATCTAGAATAAAAAATATTGAATTACAAGTAATTGAAAATTATAATGTTCTATTTAAGAATATTGGAACTGAAGATAATGTTCTAATACGACAATCAGACTATAACGATCTTAGAAATTATATGGAATCATATAGGATTATTCATGAAAGATATATTGATGAAAATTATGATGAAGAAATCAGCTATTTAAAAACACCAGAATGGTTATCGGATATTATAGGATTTGGAACTTGTAAATATTTAATGAAATATTTAATGACAAATAGAGTTATATATTTTGATGAGATATTAGAATCTATATTTGCATTTGAAGATGTATTGCCATTTACGTCTGTTCATAATAAAATATATAACAGATCATTTCCATTATTGCCATTTATTAAAAAGACATTAACATCTGGTTCTATGTATATTAGCTTTAAGGAATTTCCAGTATCACTATTTAAAGAGGTATATGATGAAACAATAGAGCAGTCAATTGGGTTTAAATTTATACCAAAAGTAGATGAAGCTTCATATATTATAGGATATAAAGAAATACTATTATATAATAGTATATTTATAGATAAAATAATCAATAAAGATTATATCAATGTAACTCCAATAGAATTAGTAATCTCAAAATTTATCAATGGTGTAGAAATCACAGCCACAGAATTTGAAAATAGTATAGATGATTATAATGTAACTGATTTGTTTCGATATTATTTTATACCATTAATATTAGTAATTCTTAAGATAAAAATTAAATCATTACAAGCTGGGCGTAACATCTAAATAACGTATTTATTACGCATAGTTATAGTATAAGGAGGTGCTATTACATTGTTTGAGTTATTATCAGAGGAGAGACGAAAACGAAGTATTAATAGAGATCATAATAATACTATATGTGAAATGGCTGAAGATGTTATCATGGATGATGACGATGGTCTTACACTTAATTTACAAGAAGTCGATTCAATAATGGGAGACGATTTAACAAATGTCACAGATAAAGAATTAGATGATATTGAGAATTCTTTTAAACATATATCTAGCGAATTTAATATGTTGGATATACTAAGTATGAGTTCGAAAGAGCTGGATGACTATATAGCTACACATGAGACTATTTTGGAAAAAATATAAAAATAAAGGGGAGTATTTTAACATGGAACAAACTAAATATATTATCATCGAGGACATAGGTCGCACGTTGAATGCGATCGGATATAACTTTCAAAGTCCGGTATTAATGCCGTCCAAATTTCCATTGACGACGATTGGTAAACTGATTAATATGTCTGGTGTTACAAAAATGTATGAGGCATATGAAAAAGACAAATCTATGAGAGTTAAATTGACTTCTCAGAATTATAAAAAACCATTTATTGAACTATGGAAAGAAGAAAACCCAGATAAGATTTTCCCATGGGAAACTGAAGTCGAGGAACTTATTCAGACAAGTAAGGCCGTCGATGAGCTTACTCCCACAGTTGAAGAAGTTTCTAAAATTTTTAAAGATATGGAAGTTATAGAAGAGACATTTGTGAAATCTTCTTATACTGAACTAGTCGAACCAATTTTAGTTACATCAGATGCTGAAATTTTGGAAGCTGCTATATTAAAAAGTAGTGCGAAGCTTATAGATATTCCAATTATAAATGAGGTGAATCTTAAGGACGGGATTGTAGTCGATACATTATTAAAAGATGATATAGATACTACAAATATTCCCGAACCTGTAAAAGAGGAATTGATTGAGGATAGGCAACCTGTGGAAGTACTACAATCTCCAAAAAGTAATCCCTCACAGATTAGCCCAACTCCGATGAGAAAGATTACACAAACGAGTCGTTAATTAAATTGGTAGATAGCTTACTTGCTATCTACCAATATTTTTATATAAATTATAATACGATATTAATTTTTTATCACACCCGCTATAGTGACATAATTGGATTATATATTATATATATAGTATCAATAATATAAGACACTATAAAAGGAGCGTGCTTTAAGAAATGGAAGTATTATCGAAGGAAGAAATATCTAACTATGCAACTAAATACGGCTCTTATTGTATGAAAGCATTTTACTCATCAATTGGAATATACATAATCGTAATTTTAATTTTAGAAAGAGGGTAATGTAACATGTCAGATTGTGCTAATTGTAAAATTAGAATCCAAACTAGTGCTAACTGTGAGGCTATCGAACAACAAGCCGCGACTTCTAATAGTGGTCCTGTTCCAAAAAAGAGTAATCCAGTTGTTTCAGTATTAAAGTTTATCGGAAAATTGTATATTGAAATCGCGATCGTGTGTGCGATTATCGATGCCGTTATGGGGTAAGTAGTAATTTAAAAATATTGTTAATAAAGAAAGGTGTGGTGTGGGATATAAATCAAATTGAATACCGTTAATCGATTTTAAAAATGAAAGGGCTGGTGATTTTTAAATGGCTAATAGAACTATTGAAACTGAGACAAAAAAGTTTTGTAAAAGTAATATATTTAGAAAGGATAATGTATTCAGTAGATATTTTATGTTTATGATTAAAACATCAGTGCTTGTAGTGATATTAACTGAAATATTCAACAGACTTAAATAAGATGCGAATAAGAGAGATAGCTATTTTAGCTATCTCTCTTTTTTTAAAAGTTATAAGATCTGGATAAGTTTTTAAAGCTCGGAATGTCGTTATTCTTACTAGTCGGGTGTTTTGTAAATGCATATATCGTTTGAACAAAGTCGCGCTGAATAGTGCGCATATTTTCATTGGTGAGATTGATAATATTCATTTTACTCTCAGTAAATTTTTTGGCATTCTCATTTGCCTCATTTGTAAATAAGCCTATTACAGATAGCATATCACCCGGTATCTTCACATAGGTCGCTAATCTATGCAGTTCTCTTATGAACTTCTCTAGGTTTTCCCTAGAAGTCGAGACTATATCATTACTCATAGAATATTACTATTCGTTAGAGTTCTGCCATTTCCATTTAAGGGATTCTCACCCACCTGCTTAGGCCGTACTCCTAATGCCCATTTCAGGACTACTCACTACTATTATATAGTAGCTTTCGGATAGTCGTTGAACGATTACTAATCTTTTCAGATTAGATTTCGCTGCTTGATTCCCCATTGTTAATATCCCTTAGGCTTACTATCACCATAGGACATCCTCTAACTTATTTCTACTTTCGTTCCTATAGTAAACTATAGGCATAGAGGCTCTTAGTGGGTTCCAGCAATTAGACAGATTATTCAATTAAGAATTTCTTCTTAAAGGCGACAAGTATAACTTATCGTAGTCTCCTCCATATGACGACAGGTATGCGTTACCGACAATTAACGTGTCTATAAACTTTCGACTACTATCTTTATCAGACTCAATTATCGGATAGAATTTATAATATTCAGTTCCGATTAAAGCTGGCATTGTATTTTTTGTCGTAAGTACGCTTATTTTAGATGGGTTTATACTATTTATATTATCAACTGGGTATCTTGTTGCATATATATATCTATCTTCAATCACTTTATTGCATATGATAAATAATATATCCGTCCATGTCGCATTTCTAGATATACTTGTATTCTCTTTACCAAATTTTCCAGATATATTTAATTTTAATTTTAAACCTTCTTTATTTTCTGGTATATCTATAGTTTCAAACCGTGTATCTGGTCCAAATATAAATTTCTTAATTCTCTTAATAAAATATTCGTCTGAAAAATGTATTTCTGGATCTATAAGTGTCACATATTGAATCTCGCCTTCTACCGTTTTATACGGGTATTTTAATCCACCGTATATAAATTCATTATAAAAATATTCTCGTATGCCATATAATACAAATGGAAAAAAGATAGAACATACAGTTGCTAATGGAACTCCCATGTAATTAAACCTAACCTGTAAATCTTTATATGTTTCTCCCCTAATGTCTGGAGCAGATATAACTAACCTAGCACCAAGATCTATATTCTTACCCATTACATTCTTTTTAAATGTACCATGTTTTGTCTTTAGATGTGAATTTATTAGAGTATCATGAATATCATTTATTATTAATTGTATTCTGGCCTTAGATTGATTTGTTATGAAATTATACTGCTCTTGTTGATATATATTATGAGCCATCCTAATTAAATTGATATATTTTTCATTTATTTCATCATATGATGGTCGTTTTTCATCATTAAAATTTATATCTCGATAGAATGCTGGCAATACAATTAATTTATCTATCCAAGCTATATTTATATCTTTAATATTTTTAATTTTTTCAGTATTGAAGATTGATTTAGTATCTTTAAAATCTATTTTATCCCATTCCCTATATAGAAAATCTAATCCTGTTTCTCCAGTTGGATCTTCTATCAGTTCCCCCTTATCTGTAATTTTAAAATATTTTATTCCCATAATTAATGATTCAAATTTTCGATTTAATGATTTTAAGATATTATATGTAAGTGGGTGTAGATATTTTCCTTTAAGATTAATATATGCAGGTATAGACTTACGTTCATTAGTTGAAAATCCAAAAATGGATGAACTAAATAAACCATCTTCTGTAACCATACCTTTATCTAAAAAATTCATACTAGTTATCTCTTTTAATCCATTTAATTTTATAAATCTATCAATATCTAACTTATGAAGCTTCATGTAACATCTCCTTTTCACTCTATGATTATACATCTGTTTTTTTAATAAAGAATAATATATAAAAATTCTCTATACCATATTAACGGTATAGAGAATTTATTTATAGTTTTTGAAATGATAGTGTTAATACTTTATCATCTACCACAGTTAAAATTTCATATTCTTCTTTCTTAAGATATTTAACTTTATTATCTTTTTTATCCAGATATTTAACACACTTATCTATATTTTTATTGGATAAGTGTATTGATACGCTTAATATATTATTTTCGATAGTTGGATTTTTTGGTTTACAACCATCAATTATATCTGATTCAACTAATATATTATATAGATAATACAACTGTATATCATATTTTGGAACAAGCATATTGAATAATTCTATATCCTCGGCTCCATTTTTCTGTATCAGTTGTAATAGGAGTTCAACCCTATCTAAATCAGTAGACGCTGTAAACACTTCCTTTCATTTACTTTTTATTTTATTAGATCCGACTATACAATGTCTATAAGATACCCAATTCATATCTAATAGGTGTTTAAACTTTTCAATAAGACCAATTGTTATTACCTGGTTACTGCTTATTCCAACCCAGTTGACTCTGTCTTGAAATTCAATAATAAATGCCTCTGACAGAACCTGATTAAAACTTATTCCCGACCAATCAACATCATTTCTAAATTCTCTAATAAAATTTTCTGATAACTTTTGCTTACTACTAACATTCATCCAATCGACTTTATCTTTAAATTCTCTAATAAAATCCTCAGACAATTCTTGGTTTAAGCTTATATAAAACCAATCAACATCGTCTTTGAATTTTCGAATAAAGCTCTCTGATAGAATCTGATTTGAGCCTATCCACTTCCAATCTAAACATAAATGTTCATCAAAATTCTCAATGAAGTTTTCCAATACTGCTCTATTTGACGATAACCAATAAGGGGTTGGAGTCATATCAATATCCAATTATAATACCTCCCATAGAGTATACTGCTTATCTATCTATTATTTTGTGAATTTTTTTTGTTATTTAAGTTTTTCTCTAATTGAGCATTCTCAGCATGTTGTTTATTTTTTTCTAAGAATAATCGTCTTCGTTCCAATGCCTCTAATAGTTCCTTATATGGCATGGTTTGTATTTCACTATATGGCATTATATCATGCAGCATCTCATTAGACTGATCCAATAATGTCTTATAGGATTCTATCCTATCGTCTGATATTTTTTTTCTTCTTAACCGTTCGTCTCGCTCTCCCGCAGCGATCTAATTTTTACTTTCGCCCAGCGGATACGGGAGAAAGTAAAAATTAGATCACTCATATCTAGCTCTTTTTCGGCATGAACTTTATTACATTTTGGACAAGTATATGATTTTAATCCGTATTTAACGATATTCTTTTGTGTGTAATCTTCAACGTGTTCGCCAAGACTAATCCTATCAGTTTCACTCATCAATAGAATAATTTCTAATATATCATCAATAGAATCAAATTTATTATATTCGCCGTCTGTATCTGGAAGAGCCGCATATGCGATAAACATTAATAATTCTACTATATTCTGATATTGTGATAGATCCTTTTTAGATTGAAGTTCCTCCAATTTAGTTGTGAGGTAAATGAGATCGTAAATAGAAGGATCTTTAAATACTATAATCGTATGATCATTCATAAGGACACGTTTTTCTCTAGCTAATTCAGATTGTTTAATAACGTCTAATATGTCTGTATTATGATATAGGATATCATTTATTGGCTTCTCAAAGTCTTCGGCATTAAGAACTAAATCAGCCGCATGGATTTGCAGCTTTAATTCGGCTTTACATTTAGGATTTTCACAATTTACCGGGAACTCATTGACTGGTGGAAAAGTTCCAATAAAGATATTAAACCATAATGTCTGTATATCTTTATAGTATATAATTTTAAGAAGTTGAGTTAGACTAATTTTAGAACCCAATGAGGTATCGACTAAGTGCTTTTGGATTAATGACATTTTCTTAATTTCTATCTCAGATCGTTTTTTCCCTTCTAGGCTATTTATATGAATAATCTCAGGAACGGATGCTCCTGATAGGGTGATAAATATTCCAGAATTTACCAATGGTGTGGTTACGTGCGGATTCCTTTGTATATAATTTCTAAGCAAGGCATTTTTTAATCTACCCTTTTTAGACGTTTTAAACTTGATATTATTTATATCTAATACAGATTTAATAGTGTCGCTATATTCAGTATTCTTAATAATACTAACATTCAATGCGGCAGATTTATTTCCAGCTGTTATAATATTATCTGTCGCAACATCAAATTCTACAAGAACAGATTCTCTAAGTGACCTTTCAAATTCTCTTAAGTCATTTTTCTTATTTTCTTCAAGAGATACTTCTGGCTCTTCTTCGACTTCACTATTTTCAGAAAGTTGTTTTCTGAATGATAATTCAGAATCTTCACTATCCCTATCTGGTTCAATTGTGTAATCATCTGATTTGAGATCTTCCATAGATATTGCATTTTTATCCTTACTTGCAAGATCTTGGTTAATATCGTCTAGGATTTCCTGCTCACTTTTGGAGACGGCCATGTCCAATTCCTTCATCTCTGGATCTAGAATATCCCCAGCTCTGAATTTATCTTTCTGATTCTGAGATAACGACTTGAACCAATCCGTTTTTTCCAGTTCTTTATCCGGCATCGACATCGTAAGCTCCTCAGCCTCTGGCGTATCCATTATAGAACCAATAACGTCTTTTAGTGATTTTTTATTTGTAGTATTATCCATGTTTAATTCTCCCTTTCAGTATGTTAATATTTTCCTTTTGTTTAAGATATACTTTTTAATACCTATATATGTATTAAGAATTTATTATGGATGTCAAAATATTCTCATTATCAGTTTTAAATACGATAATTTCATTAAAACTCGGCGATGTTATTCCTAATATTAATTCTCCATTTCTTAATAAGATTTCAATTTCTGATATATTAAATTCGCAATATTCCTCAACTTGCTTTTCAATACTTGCTTTAAGAAATGAACCATTCTCTTCAGCAAAACCAACTCTATATTGTAAAAAGTTAATTCCTTTTTCAGGATCGTCTGGAGCATCACCTGGCCGCATATTTAATAAGATATATAATTGCTGAGCTAATGCTACCACTCCCTCTAATATTTTATTTTGTGAAAAATCATCAATTTCGAAACTCATGTCTTTTACAGTTGCCATTATTATACCACCTCTTTCTTCATACTACTGTTTTTGTACTATATTATTACATAACGACATTTATATAATAAGCATATATAAGGAGATGGTATAGTGAAATGCCCTATCTGTAAAAGAAATTTTGGTTTAAAAATAGACGTTATAAAGCATATCAACGTACGGCATTATGATGTACTTCCAAAAAATATGAGTCCTAGTAAATATTATTATTCACTAAACCACGGCGGCGAAACTTCTGGAAAATGTAGAATATGTAATGATCCCACAAATTTTGACGAGATAACAGGAAGGGCTAAGATATTATGCTTAAATCCAAAATGTAAAGAAAAATTTGCTGAGATCGCTAGAGAAAATAAT
>Ga0209417_1001589_pt1 | contig 40882 bp, 51 predicted proteins | sample RifGroF2_FD_184002 | JGI IMG/M metagenome (GOLD analysis project Ga0209417, IMG submission 184002) | Groundwater microbial communities from Rifle, Colorado, USA - Groundwater F2 (SPAdes) (version 2) | ecosystem: Environmental > Aquatic > Deep subsurface > Groundwater | place: Rifle, Colorado... | reverse complement strand
AAAAATTGGCAGCTACTGTCTCAGTTACCTCTTCACTCACGATTGCCCATGGATTGAGTTATGTGCCATTTTGTTTAGTATTTTTTGAAATTTCAAGTGGAGTATGGAGAAAAACCATGGGCAATCCAGCCGATGGTATAGGGGGTAGCTTCACTATTGATTCTACCAATTTAACCCTTTACGGTACTGGAAATTGCTCCTATCGCATTTTTTATGATAACTTAACATGATACAAGTAGTAAAAGTAGCTAAAATAGGCAAAAGTGCAAATTCCACTGATCCCAACGACTACATTTTCCATTCCAATTACAACACTTTTAAAATAATTCTTGAAGGAACTAAGTCTGTGACGCTGGCTGCCTCGACTAATAACCAGTCCTTTACACAGAGTCATGGCCTAAGACCTACAATTCCAGTGGTGGCCGCTTTTGCCAAAAGATCTACCGTCAGTCAGGTTTTTGCACCTAACGGCGTGGATGTTGAGTCATTTGGAGTCCCAATAGGGTTTAGCGGTGATATCAGATTTAATTATGTTGCGGCCGATAATACTAACATTTTTTTTAATTTTAACAATGCGAAGGTATCAACGGTCGATGTTAGTATTAGATACTTTGTGTTAGAAAAAGTTTAGCTATGGCTACATTTACAAAACGGGTCCTGGCTAGTGTAGACGACGGTTACTATGCTGCTGGGTGGTTTAACAATACATCAACCTTTAGGTTTGGGAGATCTTTTGCGGGGACCGCAGTTATTGGAGCTGTCCGGTTTAATAACGTATCAATTCCTCAAGGGGCGACTATAACTTCAGCAAGTATTCAGCTCAGAGCAGAGAACACCGACAGTGATGTGGTTGAGTCAAGAATTTATGGTTTAAATGAAGACGATACTGCTGACTTTTCTTCCGATCCCACCGGAAGGCCGACCACGACTGCAACAGTGGAGTGGAATTTCAGTAGTGGAACCACTGTTAATACGGATTATACGTCTCCAGGTATAGCTTCAGTAGTTCAAGAGATTGTCAACAGAGCTGGCTGGGCATCTGGTAATGACATGGGTTTTTTGATTAATGGTGATGATGGTAGTGCTAACGACAAGATATTAGATTTTAAGGCATATGATGGAGATACCACCAATTGTGCTCTTTTGACCGTTGTATATGTAGGGGCTTCTCCATCTGCATCACTATCTCCTTCAGCATCCGCTAGTGGGTCCGCATCCGCATCAGCATCGAAATCTGCCAGCTTATCAGAGTCTCCATCTCCGTCTCCTGCTCTACCGTTTTTTGGCCTGAAAATAGCAAAGCCCGGTATAAACGTTTTGGAAACAGGTAACCCGACTGATTTGATTTTCAGTTCTGACTATGGCACCTTAAAGTACTTTACCAAACAGACAACGTCTTTCACCATAGACGCTAACAACGGGCAAATTGGAGGTTCGGCGACCTACACCCATAACCTCGGCTACTATCCATATGTAGAAGTACTTGTGTCGGTTTATATCGGTGCAGCAACTGGAATCTATGAACTTTGTCCCTTTGCCGGTGCTGGAGCCACCGTGCTTTATGATGCTACCTACAAGATTACTACTAGCCAGATAGTGCTTTACGGTCAAATTGACGGTGTTTCCAGCAGTGTATGGAATTACGACTTTATTATCTTTGTCTACAAAAACGACTTAAACCTTTCATAAGAAATAAAAAACAATTGTTGCCTTCCAATAGTTTGGTGTCTTAACCTTGTCTCATGGACTTATTCAGTGATTTAATCACGGGAGTACAAGACGACCTGACGGTGGGTAACGAATCTTCCCTGTTTCCTTTGGCACTTGTAAAAAGAGCTATCAATCGTGCCTACCGCAAATCAGCCAGCCTTTTTAGATGGCCGGAACTTGAAGATGCCAAAAAAACTTCTTCCGTAGCCAGCCAGGAGTATTACGACTTTCCTCAAACATGGCAAACCGATTCTATCTGGAGGCTCGAAATGGATAGCGATCAGTGGGGAGAAGACCCAGATGGCAGCCCCATGTCTTATGAGGATTATCTTCAGTGGCGGGCAGACGATGATAATGCCGACAGTACCGACAAAAAGTGGTCTGTTCAGTACCGCAGGTACTTTATCTATCCGGTTCCCACCACCAATGGGACTAACAATATAGTTGTATGGGGACAGAGAGTACCGGATGCTTTATCAAGCGATGGAGACGCAACCATTTTTTCCTACTCTATGCCGGAATGTAACGAGGCGATTGTATTGGAGGCGGTGGCTATCCTCAAAGCTAAAGGTGAAAACGAAAAAAGCTCCGGATTCAAGAGTGCCGAAGCCAAGCAGATTCTTGCAGTGGCTTGGGGTAAAATAAGGCAGAATCAGGCCAAGTATGAAAAAGTACAACCTTTCTTTGAGGTTGACGATATGTTTGGCCCCAGCAATGTTAAGCAGATCACGGGGAACTTTCAATAAATATGGCTAATTACGTCGTAAAACCGGGGGACACTCTCAGTAAAATAGGGGCGCAGTTCGGCGTACCTTACCAGCAAATTACAGGTTACAGATCGGGCAATCCCAACTTGATTTATGCCGGTGAGACACTAACCATTCCTGACAAGACGGGCGCTACCGCCCCGGTTCCTGCGCCACCGGCCATGCCAACGTCAACCCCTACGGCTCCACAGCCGACGCCAACTCCTACTGCTACTCCTGCACCCGCCCCTGCCGGTCAAGTTAATCCCAATGACGCCAATTCTATAAAAGCGGCATATCAAGGTTATGCCGGGTGGAACGATCCTAACGCCATAATTGCTGATTTCAAAGCGACTGGTGGTCAGGGCAAGGGTGGGCCAGTTAGTGCTCCCACGGGGACTCCGGGGGGCGCGGGAACTGCTTTTACCGGCTTAACCAATCAACCAACTATTGATCTGCCGAAGATTTATCAGAATCTGTATACCTCATCCGGAATTTCTGACAAAGAAGCTCAAATTACTCAAAAAGAAAAACAATATCTTGAAGCCAGGACCAAAATATCGGACAACCCATTCTTGTCGGCTTCAATGGTGGACAAAAGGCTGGCCAGGCTCCAGAATCTTTACAATACTGAAACCCTACCCTTAAAGAACGAGATTGCCATGAAAAAGGCAGACGTAGAAACGCAATTAAATCTCCAGATGAAGCAGTTTGATATAAATAGCCAACAGGCTCAATTAGCCATGAGCCAGTTTAATGCTCTTCTTGCCACTGGCGCGTACAATAATGCCAGTGGAGAAGATATAGCCAATATCACAAGGGCAACGGGATTAAGTAGCACTATAATTCAGTCGGCGATAGGGGCCACAAAAAAGAAGGGCGTTGAGGCGTATGCGGGGACAGTAGATGACGCTAGTGGCCAATGGGCATTTATAATTGACAAGAACACTGGCGCCTTAATTTCCAAAACGAAAATAGCGGAGGCAAAACCAAAAGAACCTACTGCTACAAATCAAAAGATTGCAGATGAACAACAAACCCAAAAAAATGCAGTTGGAGATATACAGAGAGGTGTAAGTTTGCGAGACATTGTTAATCACTATGGAATTGCTGGTGGCCTAGCTGTGGAAGATTTACTTAGAATTTACAATAGTTACTCTCCATATGGGGTGGCCACGGAATCGATGGAGGAAGTCAAAAGTGGAATTTTTTATGATTTACAATCAAAATCAAAAAAGTAAATATGTATGGTAATACAGCCAATTGGATCAACGACCATAATTTCTAAAACCTCTCAAGGGAGTAGGGTGATTCAGCCTCTTGTTAGTACGAGCCAACCAATATTACAAGGACGGGAAACTCCATCTTCAACGTCAACTCCGACCCCACTTTCAGGACTTGTCAAATTATCATCATCTGTTATCAAAAAAGTCCAATCCTATTTTCAGCCGGGAGCCAGAATAAATATTCCCTCTGTGGATTTTTCAGGAATTAAGCCCGAAATTGTTCGACCAAAAACTGACTTACTTGGACCAACTCCTTCGGTAGCGGGGGCATCGGCACAATTAACTCCGCAGGCAAAAAGATTAGCAACGGGCAGAATACAAAGTTATATAGAAAAAGTAAAACCCGGACTTAAAGAAGCTGTTATGTCCCCCATTGATCCGACAATTGGATTTTTTGGTGAGTATATTGCGGCTTTTAAGCGGGCTGAAGGAGATCAAACAGTCAAATTTGAACCCCAGACCACCAATCAGGCTATTGGAGTCGTTGCTCATAATTTTCTTAGAGACTTGACAGCGATGGAAGCTGGAGGCATTAACACTGCATTTATCAATGGTATGAAAACTTTAGACGCTGTGATTGGAGCTAGTCCCACATTAACTGCTATTAATAACATTCCGGATGCTGTTACCAAAAAGATTATGAAGGCTATCTCCCCCAAATTGGGATATCTGGAGAATTATTATGCCAAAAACAAACTCACTTTTGATGTGGTTCGTGAAGTGCAGGCAGGCCGGGGAACTCCGGAACAAATATCCGCAGTTAAAAAAGCAAATGCGCGTGGGTCACTACCGGAAATTGTCAGAGCAAGCAGAAAAATGGGGGTGAAGGAAAATTCAAAGATTTCCGAATTTGTCAGACAACTTGTGGGTGGAGTTAAAAAAGTATTTTCCGGCGTTGGAAAAGACAGAAGTGGAGTTAAATTATTTTCGGAGATAAAACCCGGAGAAAAAGTAGACCCAAGAATTTTGGAAACCGGGAAAGCGCCGGCAGCGCCACCGACAGAAGTCGGGGGGAGACTTGCAATTCCAATGGACAAGTCAAAATACACTGGTCTCAAGACAGCCTCGGTTGTTGTTAGACCTGACGGTACAGGTTCTATGTTTGTTGAGTTCAACAAAGAAGCGCAAGGGCAGGGACAGGGGACAGCTTTTGTAAAAGAAGCCGAGCAAAAACTTTTAGAAAAGGGAGTAAATAAAGTACAGATTCAATCTTTCAAAGAATCTTTAGGTTTTTGGGAAAAGTTAGGCTACAGAGAAACAGGAGTATCGACAGGTAGAGGGGACTTAGTAAATATGGAGAAAAGTTTAACCGTTCTCCCCCCTAGTGTTAAGCCAGTTATCCAGTCCCAAGAAGCCCCAGTTAAGCCGATAGGGGAGGGGATACCCAAAGAACTAGAATCTCTTGCCCAAGAAGCAAGGAAGTACAAGAGTGCGGAGGAGTTTGTAAAAGGAATTTCAAAAGACACTTATGCCCCAGAATATAGAAATCCTTTGGCTGATTATTACAGGAAGTCTGTTTATGAACCATTGTCACACGAGGCATATCAAAAAGGTGTTGGGTTTAGTACAAATCCAATTCAACTTGAAGGTAACTTAGATATGGTTTTGGAGAAAACCATTAGTAAAAACAAATTAGAAAATATGTCAGTTAAACAGAAGGCTGAAATGGTATTGGGTAAGAATTGGACTAAAAGGTATCTAGATTCGTTAAACAAGGGAGGAGTAATAGGTTTTGTTAAAGACTTCTACACCCAAGCTACTAAGGGAGTAGAAGCTAAACCCCAAGGCATCGAGATGCCACCCACCGCTAAAACAGCCGTTGTAGAGGCCCCAAGCGGGATAAAGGCAGTTGAAAAAGAATTGGCTGGTGAAGTTGAAAAAAGGATCGGTGAAATTGTTCCCCCCATAGGGCTCGGTATTAAGCGGGTTTTCAAACCAGCCATAAGTGATAAGGTAATAGGCTTAAAAAAACAAGTGAAGTTTAACGATCCAGAAATAGAAAGTCGGTACAAAAATGCAAAGGGAATAAATACACGGGGATATTATATGAAAAGAGTTAAAGATTTTGTACAAAATTTTTATCACCGGGCTACAAGAACTTATCCAGACTTGCCCAACAAACCGGAATTTGCGGAAGTGAAAATTATTCTTGGCAGAACCCAAAATGTGAGGTCAGTAGTTCAGGACAAAACCGCTAGAATCTTACAAGGTATCACCGCTGACATTGGCCCCAATAAATTAGACGTGTTTACCAGAAAAGTAATTTTGGACGATTTGGTACAGGAGGCAAAAGAAAAAAGAGCTTTGCCCTTGGGATATTCCGAATATGATGACGCCGGTAATTTAACTATCAAGGAAGAACTGTTAAATGTTGACAAGGAAAAGATTGATAAATTGGTATTTGCAAATCCAGACATTGCGGAAGCATTGGCTCGGAGAGACAAAATGTGGAAAGCAATTACAGATGAGTTGGTCGAGTACGATATTTTGAAAGAGGAACAAGTCAAAAAAGATTACTTTAGACATCAAATTTTGGAATATGTCAATGCAAAAAGCCGTGTGACTAAAGGGGTCGGCCCAGCTCTCAAACAGAGAAAGCCTGGTTATGCCAAACAAAGGCAGGGTTCTACTTATGATATAAATACAGACTATTTGCAAGCGGAATTTGAGGTTATGTCCCAAGCTCTGCACGATATTGAAATAGCAAAACTTTTAAAGAGAGTCGAGAGGCTTCCAATTAACATAAAATCTGATCTAGTAAAAAAGGCCAAAGAGGGAGAAGACTGGCACGATCTAATTCCGGAAGGATATGTAACATGGCAACCAAAAGACGGCAGAGTTTTTTATCAAGTCAACACAATTCCAGAAAGAATCGTTAATCAGTTTATTGATGACATCGGCGCCGGAGTCCTCAAAATAGACCAGGGTTTGATAAACAAGGCTCTTGCTGTCGGCGGAAAAAGAAAAGAACTTGTCTTGCCAGAGGAGGTTGCGAAAACTCTTGATAATTTATGGATAGCCAAGCAGCCAAATTGGGTAACAGATTCGACAAAAGCCTTAACGACTTTGTGGAAAAAATGGGTATTGTTCAACCCCCGCAGGGCTATCAAATATAACTACCAAAACTTTTTGGGAGATGCAGATGCGGTGTTTGCTGCAAATCCCGCTGTTTTCAAGAAAATGCCACAAGCGACCAAAGAACTTTATGCTGTTTTTAAGGAAGGTGCCCCCATGACAGATACAATGAAAGACTTTTTTGAAAGAGGAGGATTTTCCAGTATGCTTACTATTCAAGAAATCCCAGACATTAAGAATATAAGAATTTTTGAGAGACTTTATGAAAAAGCGGGGCGGGCGAAAACTCTGTCCCAAAAATTAAACATTGTTAAAGGATACTGGGACGGCGTGATTAAGTTTACACAGTTTAGGGAGAGTCAACTTCGGTACGCCGCCTACTTGGATTATGTCGAAAGGTTTACCTCTGGAAAGAATCTCAACTATGGGGCAAGCAATAGATTAGAAGTTGATGCTCTAGGCGACATTAAAGACAAGGCGGCAAAAGTTGCAACTGAATTACTGGGTGATTATGCCAACATTACAGCACTGGGTAAAGATTTACGAGAATCCGCAATCCCTTTCTATTCTTGGATGGAAATAAATATGAGACGTTATCCCGCCATTTTAAGAAATGCTTGGCAGGAAGGGGCTGGAAAGGGAATGGGAACTTCCGCAAAGGTATTGGGGTTAGGAACTATTAAGGGGGCATGGGCCACCTTGGGAACCCTACTTAGAATAATTGCGCTTACGGGGGGAGTAATGACTTACAACCAACTGTTTCATTCTGACGCTGAACAAGATTTGCTCGATTATGATCGAGGACGGATGCACATAAATTTGGGGTATGACAAAAATGGAGAGGTTTCCATCCTGCGTGGGCAGGGGGCGCTTTCTGATTTCTTGGAATGGTTTGGACTGGACGAAGCCCCTATTTTATGGAGAGAGTATTTTGAAGGAAAGGCTTCCTTGACAGACATTTTCGGGAAGATTCCTCTTGTAACTGGAAAGATTGGAATAAAACCCATTGTCTCCAAATTCATGGGAAGTATTACCCCCACCTATAAAATTCCTTTTGAAATCATAAGTGGCCGGAGCTGGCCGTTTCAGGGTACAGAGAGTTATCCCATTGAAGATAAGTGGAGAAAATTATTCCAGAACATTCAACTTGAAAATGAGTACGATTTCATATTTCAAAAACCATCGCGGGGCTATCTAAAATCGTGGGGGATGGCGGTTATCACTAAAACTAATCCGCAAGAAAACGCTTATCGCCACATTCAAAGTCAAAAGTATGCGTATCTTGAAACAAAGGGAAAAGGAGGATCCAGCAATTATTATAGCCCCAGAAGCATTGTCTATCGTGCGTACAAAAAGGCTCTGATATATGGTGACAAAAGGGCAGAAGAAAAGGCGTGGGACGAAATGAAAAAACTGGGAGTAAAGCCAGCCGATCTAAAAAAGTCATTAGAATGGACTGATCCTTTATCGGGATTAAGTAAAGAGGAAAAGAAAGAATTTGTTAATGAATATCTTAGCCAGTCTGATAGGGAGAGACTTAAAAAGGCAAATGAATACTACAAAAAAGTTTTTCTCAATCGTTAAAAAAATGAGTATTATTGTCCTAGCGGCCTATTTTGTTTTTGGTGTTATTTACAATGTGTGGAATATCTTTTCCAGGGTGTTTCCTTGCCCAGATGGTATTTGTTGAACAATTTGCTTATAAATAGATTTATCAAACATAATTAAAAACATGGCAACTAACTACGACTTACTAAAAGAAACTTATGTTATTGTCGGCCGGGTAGAAACCAAACTGGATAAAATTGATGGCCGGGTAAGCGACTTAGAAATCTGGCGGGCGGGAGTGAAAGGCCAAGTGGCAACTATTGCGGCAGTCTTTTCTATTGTAATTGGTGTCCCCATCGCATTGTTCACCGATTGGATAAGAAAAAAATTAAACACCTGATATAATAAAGGCAATGGCAATACGGTTGTCAGACATTTTTATAGGAAAATTTCCCCAAACGCAGGGCTTTGGAGAACGGCCAGAATATTACAAACAATTCGGACTTGCGGGACATGAAGGCGTAGATTTTGGAACCCCCAATGGTACACCCATAATTTCAGCCACCGACGGCGTGGTGGTTAGAGACATAGACGATCCTAAGTCCGGGGCCTATGGAATACATTGTGTGGTATGGGACAAAATTCAATCTTGTGCCACATGGTATTGTCATTTACAAGAAAACAAAGTCAATATAGGCCAAGTGGTTGTCAAAGGTCAACTTTTAGGATATTCAAACAACACGGGCAATTCCTCTGGTCCCCATTTACATTTCAATCTTTGTCGGACAAATGCCGCTGGAGCAAGAATAGACACCGATAATGGCTACAAGGGCTTTATCAACCCCAATGATGGCAGGATCGCCAGATGGAACATTACCAATCCTACTAAACCCACAGAGCCTAACGCCATCGTCACCCCCCCGCCTATTGTGCTTGCCAGCGACCAAACAAAAGTAGATTTGGGTTCCCTGGGGATAATGGAAGTTCAAGCCATCCGTTCCCTCATTACTGATTTACAAAAGAACATTCCCGTTTTTGAAGCCAAAGCCAAACAACTGGATGGATTTATCTCCAAGTGGGTGGAAGAACTAAAACTCCCCACAGGAAGCAATCTGGTGGAAATCGAAGCAGACTTGGCTCAATATCTTCCTATCCTCGACACCATGCAAAAGTATCGTGATGCCATCGAGGGGGTAGTAGGACCCAGGAATGGAGACAACGCCCTTTTACAAGCACTAGGCGACTTCAAGGGCGATTCTGACAAGGCCGTCAAAGACTTGGCGGACAGAATAACAGAACTCGAAAACAAACTCACTAATCGCAAGGTTCTATTTGTGTTGCCTCTATGGAAATTCTTATTAAAGATTTATCCAAACGAGAAATGAGGTGATTTTTATGATAGTCTCACAAAGATTTCAACTAATCAAACAAGACTTGATGGCATGGTTTCCTAAAGCGCTACTGTTTTTAGCACCAGCTCTAATTGCGGGTATTACTGCACTAGTCGCAAGTGTTCAGGGTCTAAATATAAACCCGATGTGGGTTGCCGTTATTGTCTGGGTTTTACAGCAAGCAACTGCATTATTAAAAGCGTATTTACAAGAATCAAAATACAAATGAAACCCCCATACCAAGGCTACCGAAAATCTAAAAATAGATGGAGGCTTTGGCTCGTTGACCTCGACCACACTCTTACGGATAGTAATTGCTTTACAGCAGAAGAGTGTTTGAAAGCTAAACCCATTCAAGTAATGATAGACAAGGTTAACCAGCTTGCTATTAGAGACTATGTAATTATTTACACCGCCAGACACGACGAACTTATTCCCACTACGCTCAAATGGTTAAGGAAAAACGATGTTCATTACCACGGCATAAGTAACAACAAGGTCCCCGGATTTTATATAGACGACCGCTCTCTTACTTTTAGCGAGTTTCTAAAGTTATGAGCCCAGACCGCATCAGGGATTGGAAACGGGCCTATGATCCAGATTATGACGTGGAAAATCCGGAATATCCTCAACGGATAGATTTGTCTTCCGCTCAAAAGAATTGGATTAAAAGAGCTTGGACATGGGCCTCTACTATCCTCTTGGGAATGTCGGAAGAGGTCTTGCCGGATGCGGTTTTCCGGTACAACGAAGAAAGGGGTATTCATTACGTTCCCGCTATTAAACCCGACCTCAATCATATCCGACCTGTAGGGGAAAGTTTGAGATTAGATGGCAATGATGGCTACAACGACCCCCGCAATGTCGTTCCTGTTAGCAGGAGAACCCATACAGGTTTAGGAGTACATGAGTCCGAAGCTGAAGACGAAACCATAATTCACCCTGATACTTATAGAGCCAGAAGCGGTTGGGGAGCTTGGTATCGGGGGGGACGAAAGGGTCCAAATCCCATGCAAGAACTCCACGAAGAAAGAAAAGGGAAAACCGAAAGGGGCGAGGGGTATCATGACACAGCTTATGATGAACATTTCGAGAAACTGACTGACCAAGTAGTCACCGTTTACACTGCTACCCATCCCAAAGACAAATGGCCCAAACATCCCAAAGAGAAAAAACCGAAAAATACCTGGGATCCCGTTCTGATGAGATGGAGAGAGGGGGAGTAAAATAATATAATGAAAGAAACACCACTTGGCATGAACAGAAGAACGGCTCTTAAATGGGGCTTGTTAGGATTGGAAACAATCGCTCTAGGAAAAAGCAATCGATTATTTTTCTGGAAATCGTTATAATTCGACTTTCAAAATAGAATCTTGATTAAAGTCTTTTTCTGCTCTAATCCTTTAGTCTTTGCTTTCTTCTCTACTGATGGTGATTTAGTCATGGTTTTTCTCCTGGTATCATCCATTTATTTGAGGTGTCTATCCAAACGGGATTTACTATTTCCTTTACTACGGTTTGTGGACTTCCCATTTTTAGTCCTAATTCAAAACCCGTAAGATAACAATATTCCCAATGTTTTCCTTTTGTCTTTGTAGGTAGTAATTGCTATACTGGGTCTGTTTACTTCACCCGCCAAGGTCGCACCGAGGCGGGGTCTTTGTTTAATGGATTTATTCTGTCCCTTGGGGTTTGTGAATTTGGACTCGCAATATTTCCCTTTTCTAGCTGTTTCGCACTCAATACAAACACACTCTCCTGGATGTGAATTGGGCCAGCGATCAACTTCGGAGACTATCTTAATTTTCTTCTTGCTTGTCATTTTCTTTCAAACTAGATAACTTTTGGAGGCGGTCAGGCCAAACTCCTTTATCTATCGCCTCCCAACTCATTGCTCCCCAAACTTCATCACTTGCATTCCGCCACTCCCTGACAACATCCTTCCCCCAACTGGTAGGGCGGGATTTTATCGCTCGGGAAAGAATTTTTATCCAATCTAACCGTGCCAAATCAAATCTAACCGCCCCCACCACTCGGTCTATTTCAGATTGAAGAAGATCATCTAGTTTGCTGATAGCAAGAGAGTATTCGTCTTTCATGTCTGCCGATATGAGCATACCATTCATAATTCTTGTATAAATTTCGGCCCAGCGAAGATTAGTCAAGAACAGATAATCTTTAATGATTTTCTCCCGCTTTCCGGCGTTTTGTTTTATATTATCAAAGGGAGTCTTGGGATTAGTTTTCATTTTATTTGTTGGGTTGGTCATATTTCTCCTTAAATAATTCTGGGTTTTCGTAGATATTACCGATAACTTCAAAATCCCACAGACTATCGACATTACAATTACAAACCCTCCCCAAAATATCACTAAAAAAACAGTCCCCAAACTCCATACTTACTAGAGACTTTCTTTCCATCAATTTGAAACTTGCATTGCACCACAAAACATCAAACTCACATTCCTTGTGTAAAACAATATCCCCCTCATATATCTCTTTACCGTTTTTATCTTTTAAGCCTGTGAATTGCATGAGTTCAAATTCTCCACTTGATTCTTTGGTATGATCTTGACGGAAAAATAACAGACCTTCACTTTCCTCGGTCAGAATTCCATAATTAGCAAACTCTGTCATTTCCTTATTCTTTTTATCCCAAGCTCTAAAGCGAATGCTACGCATTTTTAGCCTTTCTAGCCCTGATAGTTTCCCAGAGCTTATATCCATGTCCATCAAATTTTCTGTGGCAAGAAGTACATAATCTTTTCCAATCTGATAAGTCCCGCAAATAATGTTTACTTTTACTAGCCCATTCGTATTTCCTTTTTCTATAAGAGTGGCAAGTTACACAATATCTTGGTTCTCCTAAATATCTTTTGACCCAATCATGCAAAGCTCCATAACCAACAGCATCGCCCTTCCATATAGGATTTTCTTCACCAACCATACCTTTATGTCCTTTCTGGAATACACCAGAATTAGATTTTGACTTTGCTCTGTCGTATTGACCTCGTTTTGGATACCTTTTTATTTCTCTTGTTTTCATGTCTGTTTTTTGGTGGAAAGAAAATTAAAAGCGTCTTCTACTTTTTTTAGATCATCACTATTCAATGTCCAAACCCCAACACTATTGCCTTTTACTTGTAAGTGAAGATTAAGTGTACTAAATATCTCCTTCCGTATTTTCTTTGCCCATTTCTCTTTATTAGTAAGTTTCATTTTATTTCCTCCGCACGGACTTGGATAACTCCTTTTGAAAGGGGGAGAGAGATATCAATCCCACAGTCTTGACATTTTCTCCCCCCCTTAATTTTTAAGTTAATATATCGCTCGTGCCTTTTTTGTTTATCGTATGCCATGGCATTTTATTGAGCTGGCCCAGGGCTGATACCCGCGCTTGAGAAATAACTGATAACCAATGTCAATATTGTCGCGCCAATCAAGAAGCCGAGACATAGGTATCCCGTGTACTGGAGCAATTTGGAGTAATCCTCCATCCCCCGTTTTACTGATAACTGTGGGGCGAAAACTACTTTCGCAAGCGATGATTTTAAGTATCTTTTGACAGCTCCATTTGAATCTGGGGTCGCAGACATATCTTTTAATTTCTTCCACTTCTCTGCTTCTTTGGTTACCGGTCGCAGAAAGTTTGGGTCTACCCGGATTTTCTCTGGTGCCGTAGATTTGTAATGTTTGAGGGTAGGCATACTTTACTGATGAATCAGCCAAATAACCAGCATGAGCAGTAGCAACCCCAGCAAGAATCCCTGCACCAAGGCCGATAAGGATAAGTCCCAAAATTGTTTCATGTCGCATTTTTCCTTTCTTTTTCTTTGAAATACTCTGTCTTCATAAACTGCTGCCATTCCCATAGCTTTTTTGCGCTCAAAAAAGCCTCAAAACATTTATCTATATTATTAGCCGTCTTAAACTCAAACGATCCGTCCCGGCCGATCCGGATGATCCCCTGATGTTTGTATTTCTCTTGAGGGAACTCTTCCTGCCGGGCAATTCCATAAGAAGATAACTGAATAAAATATTCGTCATATATTCCAGTAGATGTTTTTATATCTCCCAAAAACAGTTCACCATTCACCTTGGCTACAAAATCCAGCGTCCCGCAATATCCATGAATTTTGGAGTATACCGGCTGTTCAGACAAAAGGAAATTTACTTTATGTTCTTCTTTCCAGGCCAAGAAATTATTGATGGAATCCCGCAACTGTTGGTTGATTGGCATTTCTGGGTTCTCACCTTTTATGTGTTTGCTGATCCACTCGTGTACCATGCTGCCAATATCGGCAGTCTCTTGCTTGCGTGTCATGTGAGCTTTTCTGGCTGTCGTAAAAAGACTGTTTAGTTGAATTTCGTCATAAGATACTCCTGGTTTGATATTCGCCACCAAATAGTCTACCGCTTGTCCGGCGGCCCAGTTAATAAGCGCCGGCTTATTTATAACCGACAAGACAGTAGTCACACTGGGAATCTTTTTGCCTTCTGGCAAAAGAGTGTAGACATGCCGGAAAGAATCGAACTCCAATTTAATCTTACCCTTATATAATTCAAGAAGAGTTTTAGCCATGTCTCTTATTTTTATAATTGTCAGTTAATTTGTGACAGTCTAAACAAAGAGTTACTCCATTATCCAAAATATAACGCAACCCTGGATGTTGAGACCAAGACTTAATATGATGGGCCTCTAGATAACATCCCCGATTACCACAAGTTTGACATGTCCAGTTATCCCTCTGAAAAATATTACTTAACCATTGTTTGTAATTTTTGTCACGAATATGTATATATCTTTTATATTTCTTTCGTCCAACCCTGTCATACCTTTTTATTTGAGCAGTAGACATTTTTTCAATAGCTTTTTTGGTTGGATGTTTTCCCTTGTGGGCGAGAACAGCCGCATCTCTAGTTTTTTGTGATGGAACTCGTCCTTTCATCACCACAGAAATTTTTGCACCAGCCATTTTATAGCTTTCCTCCGTGCGAAATCCGGAATGATTCCTTTGAAATCCTTGTTTACCTTTCATAAGTTTCTCCATTCTGGCCGCCATCCTGCCCGGTTGACGGCCAGCAAGCAGAATCCTATGCTTTGACCTTTTTGGCCACCGCTTTGTCCATTTCTGCCTCAAAGTCCTCTCCGGAATCGACTACTGCCGGAGCGCTTTTCCTGACCGCTTCTTTACGGTTGGACGCAAACTCGCTGTCATCATACTTTTCGAGTTGCTTATCCGCTTTGGAAAATGACAAGATTTTGTTGCCGATACTGCCATCCTCGCGGTTCTTCTGTCCTACCAACAGGCACAACTGTTTACCCAAAAGGTCTGTTTCGTCGAAGACCTCTACCTCTGCTGGTTCAAGTTCGTGACCAAAGACCGCGGCTACCAGCTGGGTTAAATTGGTTGACTTCTTTGATCCGACAGGAGAAAACTTAGTGGTTGTTTGCAACCACAGTCTCCGTCCTCTTGCTGGAACTTCTATGTCACCTTCAGGAATCATCTTGTCGTTATTTAGCACAACGAAAGTAAACTTAACCTGATCTTGGGGATTCGAGGTTCCGTACTCTGTGCCGGTAAATGGTTTAGCCTCATATATTTCGGCAGTATATTTATCAGCAGGCAAAGCCTCAAAAACTCGTCCTTCACTCACTACATATTTTCCCATCAACTATTCACCTCCCCCCGCAAAGCTGTAAAGGTAATTAACAGCGTTGTTCATTACCGATAAGTCTTCCTTAAAATTTCCGATTGCGGAATTACAATGTCTGCATAATAATTTCCTTAATTGTCCACTCTGATGGTTATGGTCAACAAAAGCTCGGCTCTCGTCAGTCCTTTTAACATCCATTGATATTTCATGTAAACAAATAGCACATTGGCCATTTTGTTTTTTAAGCATATCTAGGAGAAAATCTATATTAACCCCATATGCTTTCTTATAGTGATATTCTTTATAAAGATTTTCGTGGGTCAGATAATGTTTTTTCTGTTTTTCAAGAATTAAATCACGATTCTTCAAATGATAAACTTTACCTAACTCCTTGAATTTGTCCTTGTGGGTTAAATAATATTCTCTTTTGTATTTAAGTATCTTGTCCCTGTTTACTAAATAGTATTCCTTTTTATGTTCAGCACATTTTAAGGAAGATTTTTTATAAATTCCTTTAATTTTTTCGGGATGGGCTACGCGGTATTTTTTATCATATTCTTTGAAATATTCTTTGTTAGCCATACGATATCTTTTTCTATATTCTTTCTCGTTAAACATTTTCTTCTCCTTCTTTATCCTCCATATGGGAATTTTCAAAAACGCCAGCCAGCCAACCTTCCAAGATAGCGCGGGAGACGCGGGGGCTTTGTTCACCAATGTTTCTGATTACAGGCAAAGGGTCTTGTTTCCTTTTAATCAACTCATATACTTTTTGCCTAGACACTTGTAAGTATCCGGCAACTTGCGTCACAGTCATCAATTCGTTAACCATAGCCTCATATTATCACAACTAAACTACTTGTCAAGCACCAACTAATACCCACTTGACAGGCTATTAAGATTAGAGTAATGTGGTCATACCATGTTAAATTCCAAGCCCCGATACATTGTCCACTCCGCATGGAACCGGTACACAAAAGACAACAATCTCTCCACGGCAAAGAAATTTCCCATTGAAAAAATGTACGAGGGAAGATTGAGACAGGTAGGCAAGGTGATGATGGGCCGTTGCCCCTTCCATGAAGAAAAGACCCCCAGCTTTGCTATCTATCCGGAAAATAACACCTGGTATTGCTTTGCTTGTTCATCCGGCGGTGATGCAGTTACATATTATATGAAGAAAACCGGAAGTAATTTTGCCCAGGCAGTGGAGGAATTATCAAGATGACAGCCGACCAATATTTCAAAGACCACGGCGTAAATCCGGACTATGCCAAATCCATGGGTCTGTCGTGGGACGACCAAGAGATACACATTCCCATCAAAGACGCCGAAGGCAATACTATATTCTCGAAGCACCGGAACCTCCATTACAGCAAAGACAATCCCGAATCAGCCAAGTACCGCTCCGATAGCGGTTCCCGCGCCGCTCTGTTTAATTATCACGTTGTCAAGGGCAGGCCCTATGTGGTGATCTGCGAGGGAGAAATCGACTCCGTGAGACTTAATCAGGAGGGCATACCCTCGGTGTCTTCAACAGGCGGGAGTCAAAAGTTCGACCAAGACTGGTCGACTCTATTGGAGTCAACGCAGACCTTTGTCTGCTACGACTCTGATTTCGCCGGCCAGTCTGGGGTCAAAAAAGTATTGGAGCTGCTGCCAGAAGCCAAAGTAATCCAGCTTCCAAACAAGTACAAAGACGTGTGCGACTTCTTTGTAGACGGCCACAACAAGGCGGATTTTATAGCCCTGATGCGCAAGGCGCTGACAAAAGAAGAATGGGAGAGAGTGAACCGCCCGGAGGATTATGCCCGGATTAGCGCTCAAGAACTGGCCAATATGATGTTTCCTCCAGAGCAATGGCTGGTGGACAAGATCATATATAAGGAAGGGTTTTGTTTTATATATGGCGCTGAAGGTACCGGCAAGAGTTTCATCACTCTTTCACTGGCCCAAGCCGTAGCCTCTGGCACCGACTGGTTGGGCCAATTCAAAGTCCCGCAAGCCGGCAAAGTGATGTTTATAGACAAAGAGAACCCCAAGCCCATGCTGGCCCGCAGACTCAAAGCGCTGGGAATGGATAGCCCGAACATTACTTGGATCAAGTACCCGGACAAGTTGCAGTTGGTGGATGAGAAAGGCCAAGTGACCCCATTCGCTCAAGCCTTAGCCGATGATGTGGTCGCGGAAGGAATCCAAATGATAGTTATAGACAGTTTTGTAGACCTCATGGTCGGGAATGAGAATGCTGCCTCAGACACTCAAATGTTCTTTGATACCATGCGGGCGCTGTTTCCAAACGTGGCCATGGTAGTCATTCACCACGAGAACAAACCCAGCCAGGGAGTGTTTAGATCAGATAGTCAAAGGGCCAGAGGTTCCAGTAACATCAGCGCCCAGACTGTTACCCAGTTTAGGTTGGAAGCGGTAGCCAAAAGTAAAACCGATTTGACGCTCAAGCAAACTAAAGCCAGGGACGCCCAGAAGATAGATAAGTTTATGGTTCGGATGGTGGTAGCTACCAACGAAGATGGCGCTACTCAAGTAACGGGATTTGAGTATGTGGGGATAGTCGCTGGAGACATAGATGAGAAAACCGATGAAGCTCGAGCAACCATAGAAGAAATGTTGAGCGTAGAATCTCTCATTTCCCGAAAGGAGATTATAGAGTTATGTCAGAATAGAGGAATATCCGAAAGCACTGTCAGAAGAAGTCTGAAAAAAATGCTGGAGGATGAAATTATTGATGAGACAAGTGATCCGCAAAACAAAAGCAAAAAGAACTATTTTTTAATTAACGCCGTGAAAATTGAAGAGGATGGGGAGTAAACCCTGTTCATGGAGTCTGTTCATGAACACACTTTACAATATAGCTTATTATAGCCATAATTATAAAACAGTGTTCAAAAGCCTGTTCAAAATTCCTGTGTTATCTAAAAAAGTGTGTTCACTGTTCACTATGTAATAGTGAACACTCTTTTTGAACACACTTGTTTTCACGAATAATTTTATGAATGGTGAATTGTTAGAAATTAAATCCTTATTTAAGAAGCTGGCGTCCGCCAGTGTGTGGTGTCAGTCGCACCAGCAAACAGAGCAATCGCAGCTCTTGATTGAAAGCTACTGCGAAGCGCTGGAACGATTAGGAGTGTGGCGGCAGTTTGCGGAGGCGGTGTTCGTGTTTGGAATAAACAGTGAAGTAGCATACAGGGCGTGGAGAGGTTGAGGCTAATGCAGAGGTAGGAAGGGCAGGGGAACCACTGGAACCGCCGTTTACGGGGCTTACAGAGGGTGTATAATGGCTAAAGTTGGTATGAAAATGCCCCAAGCTGTTTATTCTAGTCTTAGTGAGATAACGAAACTACAAACTGATATAATGACTTTTGTGAATTCTTGGGCGAGGGAGAAAAAGACTCCCATCCCCCAAAAAGAAATAGTTGAATATATGATAATTGCAGAAGTAGGACAACCGACGACGTTGAATGCTTTGACTGGTTTGTTGCAGAAGGGTTATTTGAGGAAAGCTACGATGACGATATGCCCTTATTGTTCGTCATCGTTATCTAATAAGGCTTTTTATGTAGGATTGAGGACAGTATGAGTGAAGAAGTTAAGGACAAGGGATTGAGAGTCAGGAGCAGTGCGCCGTTTAAGTTGAAGGATAGACCGGGGCGGAACTTTATGCCTATTCATCTTTTAAAGAACTTTGGATTTGTGCCGGAGATTATTATAATTGAAAAGGTGCGGGGTGAGTCTAATCGTTTGATTGTTAGGGCGGTGCTGACGCCGGAGGAGATTAAAAAAGAGGATGTGGAGTTGGCAAAGCAGAAGAAGGAGAAAAAATGATTGTCTTGGCTATATTGTTTTTGGCTATTGGATATGTGTTCGGTGTGAAATTGTGTGATGAGTTATATAGAGATATGGAAGGAAAATAATGGCAGAAGAGGGGGTTATTGTTGTGCAATCCACACAGCAGTTAAGTAACAGGGATGAGCGGGGGAAGTTTAAGCCTGGTTTTTCTGGCAATCCCGGGGGGCGTCCCAAGGGTTTTTTAACTTCGATAATGTACGATATTTTGAAGAAAGACGGTAATCAGTCAGAAAATATCATAAAAAAATTATTAGAAATGGCCTTATCTGGTGATATTGCTGCGATTAAAGAGATACTTGATCGGATAGAGGGCAAGTCGGTGATGAAAGCTGAAGTTAAAACAGTGGACGCGCCAAAGTCTATTTTGGAAACCTATGTACCAACAAACGACAGCAACCAAGAAATTAAGGGCGTTGAGTAGGCGTATCCGGGGGGTTGGTGGGGGAACTTCGGCTTCAAAGACTGTTTCAATTCTTCTCATCTTAATTGATTATGCTCAATCGCGCGCTGGTGAGTTAATAAGTGTAGTTTCAGAGTCTTTTCCGCATTTAAAACGGGGCGCTATTAGGGACTTTATGAGTATTATGGTTGAGCATGGATATTTTTTAGACGATAGGTGGAATAAAACAGATTGTGTTTATACTTTTGAAACGGGTTCTATTATAGAATTTTTCAGCGCCGACCAGCCGGGTAAGGTACGCGGTCCCAGGCGGGATGTGCTTTTTATCAATGAGGCGAACAATATTTCTTATGAAACTTATACCCAACTCGAAATTCGGACAAAGAAAGTAGTCTGGCTTGACTGGAACCCGGTGAGTGAGTTCTGGTGGTACACAGAGGTGGTAAATAAGCAAGACGTGGATTTTATTACTTTGACTTATCGGGATAATGAGGCATTAGACCCGCAGATTATTCAGGCTATTGAAGCTCGGCGGGATAATAAGCGTTGGTGGGTTGTGTATGGCGAAGGCCAGCTTGGGGAGGCGGAGGGCAAGATTTACCGGGATTGGCAGATTATAGATGAAGTGCCACATGAAGCTAGACTTGAAAGATACGGGTTGGACTTTGGTTACAGCAATGATCCAACTGCGTCAGATGCTATTTATCGATGGAACGGGGCGTACATCGTGGACCAGGTAATTCATCAAGTTGGGTTAAGTAACAAACAGATTGCTGACATTTATATCAATATGGCGAGAGCGTTGGTGGTCGCAGATAGTGCGGAACCGAAAAGTATTGATGAAATAAAGAGCTATGGAATTAACATCTTAGCTTCAACTAAGGGTAAGGGGAGTGTTTTGCAGGGGATACAATATGTTCAGGACCAACGGATTTACGTCACCAAGAGGAGTACAGAGACACTGAAAGAGTACCGGAACTACTTTTGGATAACGGACAAGGATGGAAAAAATGTGAATGAGCCTAGCCCGATTTGGAATCATCACATGGATGATGTTCGGTATGGTATTGTGAGTTGTGCTGGTCGGACGTTATGGAAACCCAATGACCCCGGTGGTGTTAAACCATTATTCGAAGGCCTACCGGGTTAGTTGCGTCTGCATACTTTGGTGGTTTAATGTATAAATATGGCAGACCAAAAAGTAATCATTGACCCAATGAGCTTGGAACTCCAGACACTTTTGCTTAACAAAGATGGTGGGTATAACTATCAACAGCGCCGGCATGATCCCTGGGAGGAAACGTACAGCTTTTACAGGGACAAAGTGGTTATCAATCGCTTGACCCAGCGTCAGTCGGTGCATCTTCCCATGATGAAGTTGGCTTGTCAGACAAACTTGGCCAGCATGGATGATATGCCGGTGAATTACTTTGAGAATTTGGACAACGACAAACAAGCAGAGTATTTTAAGAATGAGTATTGGAGAATTACTGGGGAAGACAATAACTTTGAGTTGCAGGACATTGTGGACAAAAAGCAGGAGTGGTTGTTTGGACGCACATTCGATCAGTGGCAAGTTGTAGACGGCAAAATTAAGATGACAGTAACTGATCCGCAGGACATTTTGGTGGATAGATATTGTGATCCATACAATCTTCACTCCTCGCGGTTTCTGATTCACTCACATATCTTCGTGCCGTTATCCTCGCTGGAGAAAAACCAGGACTATGACCAGAAGAAAGTGGCGGAACTGAAAGAATGGCACGCTACGAATCAGGGATTGATAAAGAATGTGGCTAATCAGAGGATGTTGACTGAAAAGAACCGCAAAATGTCTAATATGGGAGTACCGGATGTAGACAATCCTATACTTGGAGAAGTGATAGTCGAACTTAGTCTGCATTTTGTTTTCAGGAAAGAGGGGAACGAGGAAGAACAGATTTGGTTGTATGTTGAAGCGGATGACCAGAAGATTTTGATGAAAAAGAGGCTGGAAGAAGTGATTGGTACAACCAAGGATCATTTCTTCAGAAACCATTACCCATACGTTACTTGGGCTGGCGACGTGGAGAAACAGGACTTTTGGAGCGACGGCAAAGGGGATTCAGTTAGACCGTTGAATAAGGTGCTGGATTCGTGGTTCTCGCAGCTGGTTGAGAATCGGACGCTTAGAAACTTTGGGATGCACTATTACGATTCAACGATTGAGGGTTTTGTTCCGTCTACATTTAATCCCATTCCTTGGGGATGGTACGGGGTGCCGGGCAAACCAGACGAGGTAATGAAGAAAGTGGAGATTCCAGACTTGTCAGAGTCTTTGGACGAGATGAACTTTATCATGCAGATGATTGAAAAGAATACAGCAGCTACACCAACTCAACAGGGTGTCCAGACTCAAAACAGAATTACATTAGGAGAGGTAGAGTTAGCCCTCGGTCAGGCTCAAGAGAGGTCGAAAAGTGTCTCTAAGTTTTACACCCAAGCATGGTTGGATCGGGGAAATATGTTTATCAAGTTGATTGAAGCTGCCAGCAATAGATTGGATGTTGTAAAGTTTTATAAGAGCGGCAAAAATACGCAGGATTTGTATGCCCGTGAGATTGGTCCTAAAGATTGGATGACGGCGTCCGGGTATCGGTGCCGGGTTTGGAGTCAAGATGAAAGAAACAAGCAAAGTACAGACACTCTCCAGAAGTTAAATGCGGTAAAGGCGGTTATGCCGTTTAATAAAAAGTTGAATGAGGTGTATCAGAGGAAGTTGCTGGAGTTTGCTAATCTTACTCCAGAAGATACCAATGCTATAATGCAGGAAGAGAAACAAACTATGGAAGTGGGACAAAATATGCCAAGTGCTCAACCGACAGGTTCTTTAATGGCGCAGCCAGTTGTTAGTGGTCAACCTACACAAGCATGAGCATCATAGATGATTTATTATCGAAAGCCGGACTTAAATATGAAGAGTTAAAACCTATAGAGAAGGAAACGCTTAATACTTGGCTTCAAGCGTTTCAGCAGTCAGAATTGAATGTGGGAGTAATTAAACAGTATATCGCTACAATGCGGGACGCTGTGGAGCAGGAACTCACTAAAACAGGAAATACCAAGGATCAAGATATTTTGTTAAAAGCTAGACTAAGGAACTATATGTTACTTGAAGCGTTTTTATCTACGCCAGAGAAGGCTAAACAGCAAATGGAGAATGCGATAGCTGGACTGGCTAATTCATTGAGGTAAGGTGATTTCAATGCAACACGGAAAACGCATGGGCAATGGGAAGAAATTGACCAGTGCTAAAGCCAAGAAGATTTTGGCTGACGGCACGGTTCGTGGTCACAAATTGACTAAAAAACAAAGGAGATTCATGGGTGCGATTGCTGGCGGCCAAAAACCACGAAAGAGCAAAAGAGCTTGACACCTGATAATTCTTGTGGTTAATATCTAATTGTTGAACCTAACCCCGTAAGGGACTGGTTAGAATTATGCCTAAAGGACATACAAAACCAACTAAAGAAGAACTTGATGCGGATATTAAGAAGTCCCTTGAAGAAGCGGAAGCGTTGAAAGATCAGCCGGAACCAAAACTAGATGAGCCAGCACCTGAACCTGAACCTGTTGTGGAGCCAGGGCTTGTTGTAGAGCCAGCACCTGAACCTGAACCTGTTGTGGAGCCGGAGCCGGAAATAGATTACAAGAAAAGATTTGTGGAATCCACTAAAGAGGGGCAAATTCTTCATTCTAAGACGAAGAAGATGGCCGAGGCGATTGATAAGGCTGGTGAGATACCTGAATCTACTGATGAAGAAATGATTAAAGAATATCCAGATTGGGAAATCATGGACGAGGCGACCAAGAAGATCGCCAAAAGCAATACTCGCAACGAACGCAGATTTGCCATTATTGCTGAAGCGCACAAAGAATCTAAAGATATAGAAGTATGGCATGAAAAGGTGGATGCTTTTATATCTGATCCCCGGACTTTGATAGATAACTCGGAACTTGAGGGGCGTGAGACTGATTTCAGGGTGTTTGCCACTAAACCAACTCGTCGGGGGGCCGATCTTAAAGACATAGTATCTTCATTTTTGTGGGAATTGGGCAGAAGTGTTAAACCGGCCAGCAAAGGACAAATGTTTCCTACGGGGTCGGGGGGTCCGAACGACAGGCCTAAGCCAAAATCCGATAAATTGTCTATTGACGAGGCTCGTATGCTTCGTAAAAATGACTATCCTAAGTATGTAGAGCTTCTGAAGGCGGGGAAAATTGATCTAACTACCATTTGATCCATTTCTTATCTGATAGACTCGTTGTCTTGATATTCCGAGATGCTTGGCGATGAATTCATAAGACTTTCCTTGGGCCCGTATTTCCTCAATAATCTCTAATGTAGGGTGTGAGAAGCTAAGTGCTTGACCATGTGCTTCGGCATGACAGTTTTTACATAGCCGGCGTTTGTCGTGTATCACTAACAGTTCTTCAGACCCGCATTCATCACAAGATTTACTTGCCATTAGTAAAATACTTTACACTGTCAGCCTCGTTGAAGACAACTCAAGAAGTATTGACACCTGGTAATTTGGCAGATTATAGTTGCAGATAGATAACATCTTCCTAACCTCCCAGTGAGACTGGTAAAGAAAAATCTACAAACTTTACCATGTCAGCATACGCAACAAAAATAGCCGAAGGATTTTCCCAGAGATTGATGTTGGAGTTCTATGACCGGAATTTGGTGGATTCAATTGTAAACCGTGATTATGAGGGTGGAATTAACGCAGTGGGTTCTAAATTAAATATTCTTAATCTGGACAGACTTTCCGAGAAAACTTACACTGGCGCGAACTTGACTGCAGACTCTTTAACTGAAAACAATGCTACTCTAACGATTGACCAATATAAATCCTTCTATTGGAAAGAATTAACTCTGGACCGTTGGCTGTCCTACATCAAGAATCCCCATGCAACTGTCGTGTCTCAAAAAGCGGATGAGAGATCCAAAAATGTAGACTCCTTTGTGTTTGGCCTATATGGAGATGTGGGAGGCGGAAACTGGGTGGGAACTGATTACACAGATGGCACGGTTACGGTGGCCGTGACAACCGGAGTTGTGACCGGAAGTTCAACGGTCTTTACTTCCGCGATGGTTGGTCGCCCGTTCAAAGCAACCGGACACACAAGATGGTACAGAGTTAAGACTTTTACTTCCACAACCTCTATTACCATTGAAGATGACCTTGACGATGCGACTTCTGCCTACACTGGTGGAGCTATCGTTGCGGGTGCAACTTACACGATTCAGGCTGCGACTGTTCTGCAGATTACTACGGCCAATATTCTGAACAATGTTGCTAAATTAAAGCAAGCTCTGGATCTGGCTGAAAAGAATGGTTACTCCAGCGTCCCCGACTCTGACCGCTGGCTGATTGTTCCCCCAGAGTTTGAGACACTATTGGTGCAAGGAACCGGCATTGCTCTGCACGTGCCGGCAGTCTACGAAGGATTGGTGCAAAAGGGCATGATTACTGAATTGCAAGGATTTAAGGTATTCAAGTCTAACCGCTTGACCGGCGACAACACTGATGGTTACCGTGTCCTGGCTGGCCACAGCAATTGGATGACCTTTGCCGAGAAATTGCTTGAGGCAGACATTGAGGAAGACCTAATTGGAAACTTCGGTTCAGCATACAAAGACCTCTTTGTATACGGGGCTAAAGTGACAGACGCCCGCAGACATTTCGCTGCACAGGGCTTCTGGAAGTTCTAATCGTAGATTCCTAAAATTTATAGTCCGGTTTCTCTTAAAGCCTAGAGTTTTAAGCCTAGAGTTTAATGATCTCCAGGTTTTAACGAAAGGCTTTTTTCATTATTATGGCTATATTCAAAATCAAAACAGATTTGTCAAAGGCGGTTCAAAACGAGATTGACAGGGTTCTCGCGATTTCCAGTGCTAATCGAACTACGGCGGAGGCCAATTTCTTGGCGGCCTTACTTCCTTATCAGACTAATGCCATTCTCCGGTGGGATACTGACCAAATCTATGGCGCCCAGACTCCTAATGCCCAACTTTCTACAGATTTGATTGCAGAGGCCGAAGGTGACAGTCTGCCAACCGGAGACTCTGGATTCAAAAGGGGAGCGCTTTTTTACAAGCTGAACAAAGACGGGAACAGGATATTTGTCAATGTTGGTACGGGCACGTCTGCCGTTTGGGAACTGATAACCTCGGCTACAACGACTGATCTATCGAGTTCTCCATCAGCATCAGTATCACCAAGTGCAAGTCTCTCACCATCAGCCAGTCTCTCGCCGTCAGCGTCACAGTCGCCGTCAGCGTCCAGTTCGGCTTCAGCCTCTAAGTCTGCATCTGCCAGTCTTTCACCGTCAGCGTCGGCGTCGTCTTCTGTATCAGCTTCTCTTAGCCCATCTGCGTCTGCTTCAAAGTCACTATCGCCATCAGCGAGTGCTTCCGCGTCTAAATCCGCGTCAGCTTCGCCATCTCTTAGTCCGTCTGGGTCTGCCAGTGGTTCTGCCTCGGCTTCTCTTAGTCCGTCAGCATCAGCATCAGCGTCCGCATCGGCTTCTGCTTCTAAGTCTGCCAGTGCGTCAGCTTCTGCCTCTCTCTCGCCGTCTGCATCAGAATCAGCGTCGGCCAGCGCTTCGCTGTCACCATCTGCTAGTCAGTCACCATCGGCTAGTGCAAGTGCTTCTCTTAGTCCTTCAGCGTCTGGGTCTGCGTCAGGATCGGCGTCTGCTTCAAAGTCGTTGTCTCCGTCTGCGTCAGCCTCGGCTTCAGGATCGGCCAGTGGTTCAGCTTCAGCGTCTAAGTCTGCAAGTCCATCTGCGTCTATTTCACCATCGGCATCGCCGTCACCATCTTTGCCTTTCTAGTCTGAAGATATATGCAAGTAATAAACTACAACATCATCAAAACAGGAGAAATAGCCGGATCGCTTTCCATCGAACAGTTGCCGGACATTCCTTGTGTTATGGTTAAAATCAAAGCTAAGGCAGGCAACTCCGGCAAAGTGTATATTGGTGGGTCAAGCGTAACTGTTGTGGATGGGACAACCGATACTACTACTGGCTATCAATTGGCTGCCAGCGCAGACACCGACTGGTTATACGTCGGAAATTTGAATCAGCTTTATGCTATTTGCGACACCGGGGGGGATGGTTTAGTATACATCGCTCTTATGTCAAAAATAACTGCGGCTTAGTTGACACACACCTCTTTTCATGGATATAATGGAAGACAATGTTGTCAGTGATAATTCCGAGCCGGAATTGCCAGTTTTTGACCCGTACGATTCAGGATATTTTGGAAAAAGCAGTAGACGAGATCGAGGTAATCGTAAATATAGACGAGAATTTGCCAGATACGCGCGTAGAGGATTCAAGGGTCACATATCTTCATCCAGACGCTCCAATAGGTTTGAGGAAGGGTATTAATGCTTGTGTAGCAGTGGCTAAGGGTAAGTACATAATGAAAACAGATGACCACTGTTTGTTTGGTCCCAAGTTTGACAGGATCCTCATAGAGGCCCATTTAGACGACAAGTGGGTACAGATACCCCGTAGGTACTCTTTAGACGCAGAGAACTGGTGTATTAATTATTCAAGACCATACAGGGACTATATGTATATAGATTTTCCCCGGAAGGGAAAAGACCACGACGACGGTATGCATGGGGTGGAGTGGTATGGGAGACAACGAGAACGAATCGGTCCGGAGTACGACATGGATGATACAGCCTCAATGCAGGGGAGCTGTTATTTTATGGCTAAAAATCATTTTGATAACTTTTTGCATGGATTAGAAGAGTATCCAGTACCAGGAGAGGTGGGGTACGGCCAGTTTTCGCAAGAGTCACAAGAAATTGGATTCAAGACATGGTTGGGTGGAGGAGCGATGAAAGTCAACAAAAAGACCTTCTACGCTCATTTACACAAAGGTAAGACTTATGGACGGATGTACAGTATACCCAGCTGGAACGACTACACGGTCAAGGCTTCGGCTTGGAGTGCCGATTATTGGTTAAATAATAAGTGGAAGGACAGAGTACATGACTTTGAGTGGTTTGTTGATGAGAAGTTTCCAAGTATGCCGAGTTGGCCGTTAGATTGGAAGAGACAAGTAAAGGAGATGGGATGGATACTATGAAATGGCTAGTTTTTTGTTTAGCTGCTACTTATGGTGGTTTTGCATCATTATCTGGAAACGTGGCAGCAGTATTATACTCAATCTTTATTATGTTAATAGTTTTGTTAAGTAAATGAACGATCTTGATACTTTGGCCTTGAAATATAATGCGGATAAATGGGGTAAACATCATTACACCCCTGTTTATTACGACTTATTCAAAGACCGGAGGGAATCTGTAAAAAAAGTAGTCGAGTTGGGAATAGGAGAAGGAGCAAGCCTAAGAATGTGGAATGAATTTTTCCTTAATGCGATTATATATGGGGCAGACATTGATCCTGATAGATATGTTGCCGAACCCGGCGATCCTCGTATCCAGATAATAAAATGTGACCAAACTTCTGATGATAGTTTGATTGACCTGACAAACTTGACGGATTCAGATGTAGATTTGTTTATTGATGATGGTTCACACAAACCGGAGGATCAGATTTTTACTGCGTTAACTCTTTTACCTTTATTAAAAGAGGACGCAATTTACGTTATAGAAGATGTAGCAGATGTTTCTATTGATAAACCCATTCGTATCTTTGCACATAATTTAAATCGGCTCGTAGAGTTGAAAAGACTTGGTAAAAGACGTGACGATCAGTTAATAATTATTAAACCTATATGAGTATATTTTCGACAGCGGGAATGAAAGAGTTAGTAAAGCCAAAACCTATTAAGTGTCCAGTCTGTAAAAAACTGCTTGATTGGTATATTTATGACGATCAGAAACACTATACAACGAGTCACCATTTTGTTTGGGAGAATACCGAGGCATTATTGCACCATACCTTTTATTTAATTAAACCCAGATATGTCTAGAGTAAGTATCATTATTCCCGCAAGGAATGAGAACCCAGATAATCTTAATAGAACAATACAGAGTATTTTTGATAATGCTACTGGTGAATATGAGATTATAGTTGGGTTTGATGGTAATTATCCTTACGATCTTCCTATGAAAGTAGGAGTAGAGATAGAAGAAATTAGGTTCCCCGATGTGGTGGGTATCAAAACCAATATCAACGCCATGTGTGCTATGGCTACTGGTAAATATATCTATAAGTCAGATGCGCATTGTTCATTCAGTAAAGGTTTTGATGAGGTTTTACAGGCAGACATGAGAGAAGACTGGATTGTCACTCCAAGATTCTATGTACTTAATGGTGAGACCTGGAAATGGCAAGATGGGAGATTCTATGACTATTTTTATTTGTGTTGTCCGTTCACTGATCCCAAAGGCTTTAGATTTAAAGCTGGTGGCCATTGGCCAGAGAGAACCCAAGAGAGGTTATTAAGTCACCTAGATATAGACGAAACTCCGCAGATACATGGATCGGGTTGGTTTATCAGCAAAGACAGATACTTTGAGTTGGGCGGATTCCCAAACATCGATCCCTATGGTCATGCTCAAGAACCTATTTGGTTGGGACTAAAGAACTGGTTGGCCGGAGGAAAAGTCATGGTAAACAAGAAATGCTGGTATGCGCATCTGCATCAGCAGGGTAATGAGAGGGGATATAACATGGATCACGCACAAGAAGTTAAGAGTTACGACATTGCAGCGAAGTATTGGGTTGGTGACAAATGGCACGAAAGGAAATATGACTTTAGTTGGTTTGTAGAGAAATTTGGTCCAATGCCAACATGGCCAGATAACTGGATAGAACTCTATTCAAAATGGCTAGTTGACAACCGATAATTTGTGTGTGTAAAGTTATGGGTGAAATATGGATGACTTTAAAACATTGGATTTTTACGAAGCACTGAAGGCTGTAGCCGAAGGTAGGAGAATTACCAAACTTGAGTGGAATGACAAGCGAAGTTATGGGTTTATGAGAGCTGGTTTACTAGAACTCCATAAGGCTGGGGAAACAGATGACAAATTTCATGCCTGGATTCTGAACGATGGCGACCTTGGAGGACTCGACTGGATAGTTTTAGAGGATAAACCTAAGGTCGTCACCCAGGTTGTAAACTAACATGAAAGTAGGGATAATCGGTTTGGGTTGGGTAGGAAACTCAATGTCTAAATTGTTTCCGGATAATTATGTATATGATCCTGCCATTGGATTTGATGACAAAAAAAGAGTCAATCAAGCCCCAGTTGCTTTTATTTGTGTACCCACGTCAAACATCAAAGAGGGAAAACTAGATACATCTATAGTCGAAGAAACAATTAAGTGGTGTAAGTGTAAATTGTTAGTAGTCAGATCAACAGTAAACCCGGGCGATTGCGATAGGTGGGTTAAAAAGTATAAAAAGAAAATTGTATTCCAGCCGGAGTATCTTGGGGAGACACCATCTCATCCCATGCTTAATCCAAAGACTCGGCAATTCTTAATCCTTGGGGGAGACAAGAAAGACACCAGAGAACTCATCAACCTGTATGCAACCGTCTACAATGCCAACATAACGATCCGGCAGACCACTTTGTTAGAAGCAGAAATAATCAAGTTGAGCGAGAACCGGGCGATTTCCTTCAAAGTAGCCCAATGCCAAGAGCTTTACGATGTCTGCGAGAGAGCTGGTGTAGATTACTACACGATCCGTGACGCAGTATACGGTGACGATTCCCGCTTCAATCTGTGGTGGACGTTTGTATATCCGAATAAGCGTGGTTTTAATTCCAAGTGTGTTCCCAAAGACGTCTATGCGTGGTGTGCGTGGGCGGAATCTGTGGGATATAAACCGGATATAACCAGAGCATTACTTAAAAGAAATAAAATATGGCTCAAAGAATGAACGTAAGTGGAAATTATGGTACTCATTTGCCGGCATTGATTAAAGCTATGGAAAAAACTACGGGCGATGTGCTTGAGTTGGGCCTGGGCGTATTTAGCACCCCCTTTCTACATTACCAGTGTATTCTTCAAAACAGAAAGCTAGTATCCTATGAAAACTACAAAGAGTGGATAGATTTTTTTTTGAAATATAATTATTTGTGCGAGAACCACGAGATAAAATTTGTCGAAAAATATGAAGATGCGGATATAGATAAGCCTTGGAGTGTAGCGTTGATAGACCAGACTCCCGACTCAAGTCGGATAGAGACAGTCAGAAGACTCGCAAACTTGGCCAAGTACATAATTATTCACGATTCAAATGGCAGAAAAGAAAATGTGTATCACTATTCGGAGATTTACCCTTTGTTTAAGTACCGGACAATTTGGGATAAAGACAGTAATCACGCTACTGTATTATCAAATTTTGTTAATTTGGATGATTTTTGGAAATGAAGATCGTAATTCGCATTTACAACAAGAAAAACAAGCTGGTGGCTAGAAGGATGGGTGGTCGGGATAATTGGCCGAAACTATATGGGAAGCTAGCCTCGGCAGTCGGCCACAAGTGGGTTATAAGGGTTGATTATGGTTACGCTGAGAATGTTTTTGGTGAAAGAGTGATGTTTAAGAATGAAGGAGTCTATTACAATGTTTTAGAGGCAAGACGGGCTCTTGCGGTGTTTATAGAGAAATAGCATGGATACTTTTGACTACATTATCAATAAATACAATATCAAGGTCAAAAATCAATACATCATTGAAATTCCCGATATGGGCCGGGATGACCTGGCTAAATTGTTTGCGGAGTTAGATTTTAAGGTTGGTGCAGAAATTGGCGTTTGGAGAGGAGAATACTCTGAAACTTTGTGTAAGGCCAACCCCAATCTTCATTTGTACAGCGTCGATTCCTGGCAGTTATCCTCTTACGAGAAACTGGAACAGGAAATTGCTCTAAATGCGCCCCAATCTTATTTTGATACTAAATACAGGGAAGCGGTACAAAGACTGAAACCGTATAACTGCACTATCGTCAAAAAAGATTCTATGCCGGCGTTGGCTGATTTTGCCGATAACTCACTTGATTTTGTGTATATTGATGCCAATCATGATTTTGTAAATTTTACCAATGATTTGCATTATTGGCTAAAGAAAGTCAGGCCCGGCGGAATTATGTCTGGACATGATTATGTTTACTACTCTTACAAGAAGTTTAATCACGTCAAGCGGGCGTTAATTCCCTATGCTCGGTGTTACCGCATGATCCCGTTATTTATTGTGGGGGCAGGAACTTACGACGAGGGGTTCACTAGAGACAAATATAGGAGCTTTTTCTGGGTTAAAGACAAATAATATGAGAAATAAAATGGGTGGATTTTTATCGGGAGTAAATCACTGGAATTGGAGAGGGGGAATAACTCCAGAAATCAAAAAGATTAAAAACTCTATTGAATTTAAGATGTGGCGTAAATCTATCTTTGAAAGAGATGGTTATGTTTGTATCTGGTGTGGCTCAAAAGATAGGTTAATTGCTGACCATATAAAACCTTTTGCTTATTATCCCGAATTGAGATTTGCGATAGATAATGGAAGGACACTTTGTGATGGGTGTCACCGAACTACAGAAACTTATGGTAGTCATCCTGTATTAAAAGAATCAGTTGAAACCCTGATCGCATACAACCATAGCAAAAAAGGTAAACCACTCCCAGCACAACACCGACATAATATAAGCAAGGCTAAGAAGGGTAAAAAATTTACTCCCGAACACATAAAACATTTAAGCGAATCTCATAAAAGAAAGAAGTCAATTTGATTATCGGCCATGGAGATATTGCGAGTGCATTGGTAGATAGAGAAGATAAACTTTTCTTCGCCAGTGGCGTATCCAATTCCCTTGAAACCAGAGAGTCAGAATATCAAAGAGAAAAAGATCTCTTATATAAACAACATCCGGAGTTTGGTCATTTGCAACTGGTCTATTTTAGTTCTTTGGCAATCTTCTATTCTGAAACCCGATATACCCGACACAAAAAAGAAATGGAAGACCTAGTTAAACAGTGGCCATGCTATGCAATAGTGAGACTGGGAACTATCACTTGGGGCGATAACCCCAATACGATCATCAACTCTATGAAGAGTAAGGTTGCAAGGGGTGAACCTTTAGAAATAAGGGACACGACTAGATATGTTATAGATAAGCCAGAATTTCAACACTGGGTTAGTTTAATACCCAAGTGGAATGTAGAAATGATGCTCACCGGTCAACCATATAAAGTTAGTGAAATCGTCAAAAAGTATGTCTTGTAACCTTTCAATTTTTGCCAAGCGGGTGTTTCTAAACATAAATCCCGGTCAGGATTTTGATCCCGCCAGAAAACTTAAAGATGGCAAGGGCCATTTAATGCGTGTCTCATCCATGATCCGAGGGGATCAGATCGCCGACAAACTTGGGGCCAAACTTAATCCCACAAGCGGATATGAGAATGACGTTTGTGTTTACGTCAAGCCCATGGTCAGAAAAGGTGACGACTTTAAGTTTGAAGGTAAAAAAGCATACATAGATATAATTGACGGCCATAATCTCGGACAGTTGGCAGAAAAACATCCAGAGGTAGACGTGATTGTTTGTTCACGAGCCGATTTTGAAACCATGTCCAAGGTAATATCCAACAGAATAGTTGTAATTCCGCAGCATCACTGTAATTTTGAGCGTGTTAAAAAAACTAGAACCGAGGTAACGACAGTTGGCGTTATTGGAACGTCTAAAGCCTTCGCGTATTTGCCAGAAGGATTAAAAGGAGAGTTAATTAAGAGGGGTATGAATCTTATTGAGTATTCTCGCTTCTTTTCTCGGCAAGACATTGTAGATTTCTACCAGAAGATAGATGTGCAGATAGTTTGGAGGCCATATAAGAAACTATTGTCTAATCCTCTTAAAATAGTCAATGCTATGTCCTTCGGGATTCCCACCATTGCCCTTGATGAGTTGGCTTTTCGGGAAGTGGGTGGTTGTTATGACCCGGTACATACTTTGGAAGAATTTTTAGACCGTTTGGATGTTATTAGATTGGACTCGGCTGTTTATGCTGATTACTCGGTCATGTGTTTGGCGGGGGCTGAAAAATATCACATAGACAATATAGCTAAACTTTATAAAAATTTATGTACGATTTAAGTGTAATTATCCCCGGGAAAAATGAGGAATTTATTGGAGTGACAGCTGGTGATGTTCTGCAAAACATTGAGGGAAACACACAAATAGTTGTAGTTTTAGATGGATTTGAGACTTCTATACCAGATATTTCAAATGACTCCAGAGTGAAAGTTTTAAAGTTTGATGCTTCTCTAGGTCAGCGTGCTGCCACTAATCGTGGAGTAGATGCAAGTGATGCCAAGTATGTGATGAAATTAGATGCCCACTGTGCGGTAGACAAGGGGTTTGATGTAAAAATGCTTGGGGCATTTAAGGAAATCGGAGATGACGTGACCATGATCCCGACTCTTTATAACCTCCATGCTTTTAACTGGCGGTGTAAAAAGTGTGGAAAAGAATGGTACCAAGGCTTAATACCGGAACATTGTAAAGTGGAAGAGAATAAGCAGCAAATAAATAATCTGAATTGCGACAATATGACTGATTTTGAGAAAGTCATCGTGTGGAAGCCCAGATTGAACCGTAAAAGCGAGTTTTACCGTTTTGATACCACACTACATTTTCAATATGCGGGAGTATTCAAAAGTAGACCAGAAATAATGAGAGGTATATTGTTGGGGTATGAATTATCTCTTGATCCTCAATTTGTATCTCCTGGCGTCATAGGTCTTTTTGCAAACCTTACAAGTTCTCATCCTTTTTTTATTAACACCGACTATTCTGGATGGGGGAAGGACATGGCCGTTAATGCAGTGTGTTTTTCGCCTATTAACAATGGCGGGGGCGTTAGAGCGGTTGAGATTTTCACCATCGGAGACAAGTTCAAGATGCAGGGGATTACAACAGGATCGGTTTTTACAAAGATGGTCAATGACGGGGATATCTTTTCCTCTCCCTCTGGGAATTTTACTAAACAGCCAAGCATAGATAAAGCGGTGGGCCATGTGAGTTTCTCCAAAATAGACGATATATCCATAACCAAACTTATCAATTCCGCCGATCCAGTTCCAACACCCAGTAGTTCTATCAACATTAATGTTGTTGAAGAATTTAACAACATATTTGGCGGGAGGTTTATTTACAATGAAAAATCGGGAAGTCTCCATAATGGAAGTGTACTACTTACCCCAATTTATTGCAATGACTTTGTAGAAACGATGTCCATTCAAGGATCATGTTTTATGTGTACCAAGCAAAAGTACAATGAATTAAACTTGTGTGACGAAACGTGGGGAAGTTGGGGCAATCAGGGAACTGAAGTGGCGTGTAAGACTTGGCTATCTGGCGGACGAGTGGTTACCAATCGTAGGACTTGGTACTCGCATATGTTTAGAACCCAAGGCGGGAGTTTTGGTTTTCCTTATCATCAGTCAGGAAATGAAGTAGAACGGGCCAGAAAAGCCTCACGGGATTTATTCTTAAATAATAAATGGGAGAAGCAGATTTATCCTCTGTCTTGGTTGGTCGAGAAGTTTAAGCCCGTGCCGATTTGGCACGATCCAGAAGGAAAGGATATGTTAGATTTTGTGAATAAGAAAGGTAAACAGTTTTATATGCAAAAGTCAGGGCAGTTCACCAAAGAAATAATTTTTTATACAGATAACCAACTCGACCTAAAAGTAGCGGAGCCAGTCAGGAATGTCTTGAAAAAGATAAGTAGGGAGAAGGGGATACCGATTGTCTGTTCCTCTCTCAAAAGGATGGACTTCGGGGATACAAACATACACTTTCCTTCAATGAAACGTGGGTACTTGGCAATGTTCAAACAGATTTTGGGAGCGTTGGAGAATAGTACCGCTGACATTATTTTTTTTGCGGAGCATGACGTTTTGTATCACCCATCCCATTTCGACTTTACCCCCCCAGACAAGAACACCTATTACTATAATCAGAACGTGTGGTTTTTGAGGATGCCGGATGGTCACGCTCTACATTATGACGTTAATCAATTATCGGGACTTTGTGCGTATCGTGATGTATTGATTACGCATTTTAGAGAACGGTATGAGATGGTTAAACAAGAATTTGATAAAGGATTCCCAGAAGCAGACTTTGTTAAATTCGTACGCAATATCGGTTTTGAACCCATGACTCACAACCGGATTCAATGGAAGAACTGGTTTAAGTATGAAACATGGAAGTCTGAATATCCGAATGTAGATATTAAACATGGGGCTAATGCTACTGGCCAGAGGTGGAATAAGGATCAATATAGAAACCAGCAACTTTTAGTAAATTGGACTGAATCGGAAGAGATACCGGGGTGGGGTAGGGGAATTGATGTTGTGAGTACGCTTCAGTAGTTAAAATTGCCTCCAGATAGTTTTGTTGGTTAATCTTTCAGTATGATAAATCCAGATAGCCCCTATGTATTTGGCCCGCAGTTTTTTGAACAACACCAAGAAAAGTTATTGCGGCTAGCCAATAATCCAATCGGTAGATGGATCCTTCGTATACATGGAAAAAGAAGCAGTGTAGGCAAAAATAGAATTACAAAAATTCTTCCCAATGCTATTTTTTGGGATGGTGAAAAAGAAGGACAAGTCGTTGCTGAATTTCGTGTCAAAAATAAATTCTCTAACCGCATCTATTACGCTTTTTATCCTATTTGGTTTCTGATGCACGGATGGGATATAAATGTAGCTAATCCACTTCGGGATCTGCTAATTCCAATTTCTCCAGTCGTACCAAATTGGAATCTGGGGTTTGACACTTTAACTGTTTACCCTGATCCGGTTCCTACATATTCGGATGACTCTATCTATTTTTATGATCCGACATATTTAACAGCAAGAAACGCAGCCACAGGAACTCGCCGTGGGGGAATATCCATGTATGTCCAGGCCACCTGGACTTCCCCCAATTATTTTATAGAGGGATTATTTATTAACTGGGACACATCGGACTTGGGAGCTAGTGCCGTTATCAGTGCAGCCACCGCTAGTCCCTGGGTTATTGCTAAAACTGTCACAGATGCCAGTTTTAACGCCAGGCTATACAACTCTACCGCCAGTAATCCGCTTATAGACGGTGACTTCGATCAAAGGGGGTCTACGGAACAGTCAAACACTAATTTTAGCACTTCTACCGTTACCACAGGAGCTTACAATGACTATCCCCTAAATGCCACAGGAATTTCTAATATTTCTCTAACTGGAATAACGAAATTTTGTTTAAGGGATCAATTTTACGATACAGCGTCAAACGTACCAACGGGTACGAATTATTTTGAGGTGGCCACATCTCGTACGGCAGGTACGACAAATGACCCCAAATTAGTGGTTACTTATACTCTAAGTTCAGCATCAGCATCAGCCAGTTTGTCTCCTTCGGCGTCTTTGTCTCCCAGTGCATCCGCGTCTGCCTCTCTTTCTCCATCAGCAAGTGCTAGTGCATCCTTATCTCCAAGTGCCTCATTATCACCTAGCGCTTCAGCTAGTGCATCATTAAGTCCGTCAGCCAGTGCCAGTGCAAGTCTAAGTCCTTCGGCCTCACTTAGCCCAAGTGCCTCCGCTTCTGCATCCTTGTCACCATCGGCTTCAGCTAGTGCATCATTAAGTCCCTCTGCTTCATTATCACCGTCTGCCTCTGCTTCACCATCAATCCCCGGCTCTGCCAGTTTATCGCCAAGCGCAAGTTTATCCCCATCAGCCAGCGCGTCTGCTTCCCTTTCACCCAGTGCCTCCGCTTCTGCATCCCTGTCTCCTTCGGCCTCTGCTTCAGCCTCTTTGAGTCCTTCGGCTTCGTTATCTCCCAGCGCCAGTGCATCGGCTTCGCTTAGCCCTTCAGCCTCCGCATCTAAATCTCTAAGTCCATCCGCCTCGCTTAGTCCTTCTGCATCGGCTTCAGCTTCTTTATCACCTTCGGCTAGTGTATCCGCATCGTTGTCACCTTCAGCCAGCTTGAGTCCCAGTGCATCAGCGTCAGCCTCCCTGTCTCCCTCTGCTTCTGCAAGTAGAAGTTTGAGTCCTTCAGCCTCCCTTAGCCCATCGGCATCAGCCAGTGCTTCATTAAGCCCATCAGCATCATTAAGTCCATCAGCTTCGGCTTCGGCGTCTATTTCCCCCTCGGCTTCGGCATCGGCTTCAGTTTCCTTCAGTGTTAGTCCTTCCCCCAGCACGGGATATTCAGATTACAGCCGGGGAGATTACGTTACCCTTCCAACAAACGATGATGATTTGGAAACCTTATACTCCGCTCAAGAAGAATTAGACGTGGCCTCCAACGATGATGCTGGGGTGGGTCAAGCCGGCACCTCTCAATACTTAGTTCATCAATACAAAAGTTTTGTGGGTCAAAGAACCTATGCGGATATTAAAGTTGAGTTACAATCAACTTTTGCTGGCACATCGTCTACGATTTATTTGCAAATCTACAATAGGACCACTTCAACTTGGACAACTATTGACTCTAACAGTTTCGCTACTGCCAGTACAGATTTTGAATTTAATTACTCCTTGCCTAGTCTAACTGATTACAAAGATTCTCGGAATGTTATCTCGGTAAGGGTTTATCAACTGGCTGATGCCAGTAGCCGAACTTTATCGATTGATTTATATGAGGTGTGTTTCCCCCTTGTGTATGCAAACAAATATTCCGCTCAATCAAATACTTATATAGACAAATATTCCGCTCAATCAAATACTTATGTGGATAAATACTCAAAAGTTTGTGTCAGCGATAATTAAATTGCCTACCGATAGTTTTTAGGTTTATCCTTTAGGTATGGCTGTTTATGAAATTTATCATTGGCTTGGCGGCATCGCAGATTACGAAGACCGAGGGATAAGGGGAGCTTTTAAGTTTGGCTCAAATTTGGATATACGCCGTGACGTTGACTCTCTAAAAGTCGGACAAGCGTTAGAAGAAGAAGGATTAAACGCTTCGCAAAGTACGTCTGCTTCACAATCTCCCTCCAGAAGCGTGAGTGTCAGCGCCTCTGCGTCTGTCTCCTCGTCTCGATCTCCCAGTCCTTCCCCTGGAACGCACAGCCAGAGTGCCTCCGGGTCTCCATCGGCTTCACTTTCTCCCAGTGCCAGCCAGTCCCAAAGTTCATCTGTCAGTGGCAGTCCTAGCCCATCGTCTGCCCTTACAACCGTATTCAAAGATTTAATCCACACTTTTGTTAAGTGTACTGATGGAAATACTTACGGATTTGGAAATGCCGGTTACATTTACAAAAGAGATTCGGGGGGGGACTGGACCCAAGTATACAAAGATCCCGATGGGGCAATTAAAGGGGCGGCGGAGTGGTATTCGGACGCTGGTAAGACTTATTTATATTGGGCTTGTGACACCGAATTAAAAAGAAAAGAGATACCCGGTGTGTCAAATTGGAACGATGTGCAAACGGTGGCCGACAATTTAACATCTGCCACTTGGCATACCATGAGAGAAGCCGGTGGATCTTTGATAATCGCTAACAAAACAAAATTGGCTCTTGTTGGGTATGACAGTTCATATACTCCCGAAGCTCTTAACTTAATTCCTGGCAATTTGGCCAATACGATAGTTGAAAGAAATGGAAGAGTGATAATCGGAACGGCCAGAGTCGCTGACCCGACAAAAGGAATAAATGCCGCCATAGATACAGAGGTTCCTCTGGCCCAAGTCGGAGACGACGGCAAGGTATTTTTTGCCAATATGACCGATACGGTGCCGGCGATAGTATTCCCCGGTGGGGGCAAGGTTAATCCTGGTGGAGTAACCAATGAGGTCGAGTCGGTTAATTTCTTTGAATGGGAGGAAGGAGAGAGTTCGTGGATTGACAAGCAATCAATCGGAAATTTAGCTCTGTTCGGGGTTTTTGGAGGTGATGCCGGCAAGGGCGGAATTTACAGTTACGGGCGGAAAAAGAAAAACCATTCAATCACTCTGAATTTGGAGTATTTATTGGATGAAGACGAAATTGGGGCAGTAGCTAGTGTTGGTGGTACGGTTATTGCCAGTTATAGGGATGGAACGGATTTTGGGGTGCAGGCTGTAGATGGTACTACTAAAGCCACTGGCACATACGAAGGGTTGGACTACCGAGCGCCAGTAAAACTTCCCGCCAGTATCACCACCTGGAAATATGCGGAATTGTTTATGTCGCCGCTTCCAAGCGGGGCCAGCGTGCAATTTTGGTATCGGGTGGACAAAACAGGAAGTTTCATTCAAGCATATACGGCAGACGGAAGCACCAGCTTTTCAACCGCAAGTGGAGACAAGGTTGTTTTCAGGATAGGTGTGGATGGGGAGATATTTGAACCTAAGATTGTTTTAGTTCCCACTGTAAATAGTAGTCCCGAAGTGTTTAGGTGCAGGATATTTTTTGAATAATATGGCCGAAGAGAAAGTCTACCATCCAACAGAAATAGCTGATAATCCCTTTCCAGGCCAAGAGGGAGCAATTGGAACAGACACTTTGGCTGGAGTGGGTGGCCAAGTTGTCACGGCAGAAAAGATTAAAGATAATCCATTTCCGCAAAAGAGAGTGGCGGTTGAGTTGTTGTCTGTAACTTTTAATACAAAGACCAAAAAGATACTAGCAGAGTATAAATTTAGTCCATCGGGGGCAATTCAAATAGGGGAATTGGTAGCTGGTGTGTCAGGTGATTTAAGGATTTCTCCAGATGGAATAGTAGCTAGAGATTCTGCGGGGAATACTACTTTTGTTTTAGATGGTACTGATGGAAGTGCGGTGTTCAAAGGAGAAGTGCGGGCAGGAACATTTATCTCAGGATTAGTTATAGTGGGAGACAATAGTGTTGTAATAGATGGTGCAAATAGAAGGCAGGTTTTTTATGATGCTGATGGAGTCCCACAAATTATCATAGGGAACGCATAATGGCTCAAGTATTTAAAATAGCTCTCCCCGGGTATAACGCTCTTACTGACACTGATCCTAACCATTTCGCCCTATATGTGGATCAGTTAGTTGACTATGTTTTGATTAAAGAAAAATTGGCAGCTACTGTCTCAGTTACCTCTTCACTCACGATTGCCCATGGATTGAGTTATGTGCCATTTTGTTTAGTATTTTTTGAAATTTCAAGTGGAGTATGGAGAAAAACCATGGGCAATCGTGAGTG